>JAAOEI010000180.1_pt1 | contig 26306 bp, 37 predicted proteins | sample 7059261 | NCBI WGS metagenome assembly JAAOEI01 (sample SAMN14008812, study PRJNA610033) | viral metagenome | isolation source: viral particles filtered from seawater | place: China: Hangzhou Bay, Yangshan Deep Water Harbour | collected 2017-10-31 | reverse complement strand
TCACCAAGTATACCAATGTATTCGGTGTAGTAATCTCTATCTACCTCGCCCAAAAGAACAGACTCCTTGAGTCCAACTCTTTTATTGTAGGATGACTTGTATTGTTCTTTCGTGATATCCAAACGAAGCAATGTTATTTCGTGTGCATATTTTTTTAAGAACGAAGGAATATCGCAGACCTTATACTTAATTGGCGGGGGCATACTTTATCGTATTGGAATCCATTTCCCGCTAATCTCATCAAATTCTTCCAATAAAGCAAATGAACGAGATATAGGATTTTGAGATATGATTTTAGTAAACCAAAAATTATTCTCGGAATACCCTTTAGACTTAACGCCAAATATCTCCGACTTGACATAGTGAAGACATTTGGTGTCATAGTTCTGTATATCCATAGCGGATGTTTCCGTGGTGACAATGTTTGCCCTTCCTATTGACATACCCTTACTCTTTTTGAATCGGTATTCAACTATGGTGTCGTAAATCATTCTACCTCTTTGCATCACTCTATAAATTCAAAATCCCAACGGGATAGGATTAATTCTTTAATGTTCCTTAAATCTAACAGACTACCATCCATTAGATTCTTAACCTTCTGTGTTTCTAATAGAATCACATTATCCCCTTGCTTGTTTGTTATGCACAACAAAATAAAGTCAGAGCATAAACACGCATCGGATAGGTCTATAGCAACCGCTAACTCTTTGAAGATGCACTCTATTTTAGAACGCTTCTTTTGGGTTATGTGGAATGTGGGGGGTGAGATATCACTCACCTCCCCATATCCTTCAAACTTCATCCAAAGGGCAATTGCTTCTGTGAACCTTGCCCATTCGCTCATTTAGAACGGCAAGTCTTCCGTTTGATTGACCGCAGTAGTCTGTACGCCTTGAGATTGTGCGTACTGCTTTGCTTGTGGTGTCATCTGTTGCTGACCTCCCGAACTTGGGTCGTAAACCGAACAGATTGCGAAAGTACCACTCTTGTCTTTTTTCTCTCCCGTTTTGATTGTGAGATAGACTCGCTTGGTTTCTTTACCCGTAAGGTATTGCTTCAAGTCATTAAGTTCTGCTTCAGTAAATGAAACACGGATTTCTGTGCGGGGGGCGTTAACGAACCCCATCAGCGGATTGTTTTGATTCTGTTGCATGATTTGAATCGGATTAAAAAAAATTAAAGAAAAGATTTGATTTTATCACACAATAAGGCATACTCCCGATTGTAGTGAATGTTTTCACCAATTATCTCCGTAGAGATTAATTGATTGTGGCTATGCTTGTAATAGGATATTGTTCTGCGAGTAGCACCTTTTTCCTCCATACCGCACTCATTTAAGAATCGGTATGTGTGGCTTTGTGACCAACCCGTATAGTCCAATATAAAATTGACAATCATACGCTTCGTATCAACTCCGCGATGGTCGCGGATTTCTTGTCGTAAGTCAACGCCATACTCTTCATTGACTGCTCGTATAACAAGTCTAAAGACAGACTTGGTTACTATCGGCTCACGCTCATCTCCCGTGAGGATTAGTGATAGTAGGTTCAGTAGTTTAGAACGGAACAAAAGAAATTTAACCATACTCTTTAGATTGAACCGAACATTGCAAATGTTTCGGTGTCTTTACTTGGATTATCCAACCAACGATTAATATTATGCACGGCAGACCAAAACTTCTTCTCGCCACTCGCAAGAGTCTGCTCGGATGCCTTGTACACGCCACACAAGTATGGCTTGGACTTGTCTTGAACTACCCAATAGAAATCATTAGTACCCATAACTTGGGTGTAGATGTATGCTTGGATATCGTAACAGAAAGAGAATACATCGTACTTGAATCCATGAATACTTCTTGTGGTCTTTGAATCCGAAACGAATCCACTACCCGCAACATCCAAGAATCCACGAACGGGAATGTCGCCAATCCAATCCGCAATCTCCTTCTGTACATCTCCACGCAAGAAATCTCTAACGGGAATCAATTCTCCATCCGCAGTCAACACTTCGGATGAATCAAGTCTGTTAATCATATCCATGATTTGCGTATGCTCATCTTCGGACAGAATCATTAGACCATTCTTCTCCACATTTTCCATCTCTGCTTTGTACCACTCCTTGTACGCTCCCGATGACTTTGGTGATTTGTACTTTGAAGACAACTCCTCAACTATAGCAGAGTCATCCATAACAAAGAACTGCTCACCGAACTTTTCGGGCGTAAGCAATAAGCAATCGTAAGCACTACCAAAGGTCAATGCAGGTGAGTCCTTCTTTAAAAGACCTTTCATATACAACTCAAACAACTTCATATCTTGTTGTTTTGAATTGTCGGATGCGAACTTCAGCGCAGAGTAAGAGAGATACCCCTTACCCGTGCGCTCAAGCAATTTGTTTGCGAACTCCATTAACCTACAAACTTTTGAAGAGCAAGTTTCTGCTTCTCGCTAAATGAACCACCATACTTGGTCATAACCATATCGTATGCTTGTTGGCGATTCTTTGAAGATTTGATGTAGTCAATAGAACTTCCGAATACATCCTTCTCTTCAGACTTTACAGACTGCGTAGCAGGAGCAGAGTCTTGCTTCTTGATAGCCATATCTACCTCATCGGCAGTAGCAATTGATGTTTCAATACCAATACCCAAGAATCCTAATGCGCGACCAACTGCTGATGTTTCGCAGTTCTCCACATAGGATGTTTGATTGATACGGCTTGAAGACTTATCCTCTTGAGCCATTCCTTGTGAAACAATCTGCCCTTGGGCATTACGGATTGTAGCACGGATAACGCAAGAGTCAGAATCCAAATGAAGGACTTCCGTTTCAAGTGAGTAACCTTCCCACTCGGACAGATTGCGAAATGCAATCACTCGCTGATTGACCTCAACATACTCCTTACCCTTGATGTTGGTGGTCTTGAATTGATAGTTTGTCATAGCAAAACTGAATTAAATTGTTGTTTAGCAAATTTACGGAAACATTTCCACCTATGCAAGAGATAGATGGAAATATTTGCCGATGGTATTAAATACCCAAGATAGCAATCTCGTATGGAGAACCCATACGGACAATGAGCGAATTGTAGATGCGCATGGCTTCTTCTTTGGTAAAGCCATTAGATTCCGCACCCTCATCACCCCAAACAGACTTCAGTAGTAAGCCATTACCCGCATACATAGTCTGCCCAAGAATTTCACCATCTGCATCCTTTAATTGGAAAACTCCAATCTCATCTACAGAGCCATTGATTAACCCTTCCTCGTCAATATACAAGTCTGTTCCTTGTATGGGGTGGGCAATCTCAAAGTAGTGAACTCCAATTAAGTCGTAGATATCCCGAAAGTCAAAACCTTCGGGAATCTCATACAGACCGAACTTGGAATCTTTTGTGTTAATTAAAATTCCGTAACCATTCATAATGTTACCAAGAAAGATTCAATCCAAATCCTAATACGCAAAGAGTCACCCGCGACTTACTCGCGAACACTCTTACAATGTTTGAAAGCGACATTGGCCTCCCAATAGTTAGGAGAACTGAATGACCTTTCAATTTAGGGATGTAGAAATTAAATCCCATCTCATCAAAGTTTGTTTGTGCTTTAAGTTCACCCTCATCGGTTTCTAAAGCCAAACCCCATTTAAAGAAATCAATTTGCATAATCGTAGAAATTTACCAATTCTGTACAAATGTACAAATTATAACTCATCCTCAAGGGATTGCATTAATTCAACAATCAATTCAGCATCAAGGCGACCCTCCGAAGAGAACTGCAAGAACTTCTTCATAATGATGGATACCATCTTCCCCATAGCATCTTGTGCGCTATCGTGCATCTTCTCGGCAAAGAACTTATCCAACAGACAAAGCAAAACCATTGCTTCGTCAGCAGAGTCCGCTTCTGCTTTGCACATCTCAATAACCTCATGCGACTTTTGCGTTTCAACGACTGCTTTAATAAGCCGTTTCATCTTTGCCTTAACAGACTTATCGTTCAATCCATATACACCCGTTAGTGTCTTGGATTCGGGATTCAATCCCTCAAAAAGATTTAACTCTTCCATTTTAACTGAATTAAAGATTGTGAGATTTCATTTCTGTAACGCTATCCATCTTTGTAACCTCACATAGACTTTGACAGAAAGCAATTGCGTTTGCGATTTCGGTTGTATTGGCGAACTGCGACAGATTTGAAACCGCCCTCCAATCGTTATCACTTACTTCATTCCACAAGAACAAACTACCCTTTGTCCAAGTGAACTTCCAATTTAATGTTGGGTCTGTATGTATAACATTCATACCTAACCCTACAAATGATTCACATCTCATAGTTCTGTATATATATTATTATCTATTGGAGATACTAACTTAATTATATCATGTTCTCTATATAATATAAAATCACATACAAAGTCTATATCACAATATGTTAGTTCATCGTTATACAAAACATGAGAAGCAACTTCCAACAATGGATTCCAATATACAGACAGACCATCTTTACATAGCCGAAATGCTTTCTTGTATCCTCTTGTTGCGAACCAAGAGTCTGCGAGAGCAACCGCCAACGCAACTTCATTCTCCTTGATTCCGATATGAACATTTGGGTGAATGTTCTTATCTCGGTAGTATTCGTTAATCTTCATCTCCATACCAACCTCCATTTTGTTTTAGCATCAACAAGTAGTCGTAAATGCTTTCGTTAATAAACTGAAAGATATGTTCTTGACAGAGTATTTGCTCCATACATTCTGTCATCTGCTCCTCGGTCATTTCCACACCGATGTGTTCGTTGTGTACCTCAACATCTTGCGATGACCAAACACAACCACTATCCAAAACGGCATAGCCACGATTGTGTAGTTCAATCAATAAATCTCTGTCCGATAGACTCTTCAAATCAATAGTCATCTTCTTCGGGTTTTATGAATTCAACAAAAGGAAAATGCTTTTCCATTACACTCAAGAGATTGTCGTAATCTCCACTCTTCATTTCTTTGGTTATAGACCTGAGAAGCTAACAACCCGATATGGCGGAAACCCAAAAGAACAAACGCATTCCCTTGTGGCCCTCGTAAATCAATCACCATAGGATTCAAATTAAATTAAACAGACTGAAAAAATAATGTTGCCCTCACGATAGGTCTTGAAAATAATTCTAACCATAACACCGCCTATCGGTCTTGGGCATCGTCCACTATCAACTCTGTTGATGTGACACTATGTGGGTGTGGGGGAATTGAACCCCCCTTAACCATTCACCCTTTAGACTCATGAAAAGTCTGTACTATGTCTGTGCCTACACATCCAAGTTTCTTGAATACTTTGCACATTTCTTTTGCTTGATTGTCATCATCGGCAACCAAGTCATACCACAACTCACCATCCGCACTATATCCAAGTGCGCGAGTAACCTTCTTAATGTTTGGGTTATTTGAATACGCCATCACTCAATACTTTCGTTAAGGTGACTTTGAATTCTGTCACATAGGACATCGTGAAGGTATCCATCAATATTGATTCGGAAACCATCAAAGTCTAAATAAACATCGTACACATGGTAAGACGGGGCAATCTCTTCCCAATTCCAACCATCTCCTCTTTGACCCGCATCGTAGTCTGCCTTGTAGCAGATTCCAATCCCGCCAAAATCATTTGGGTCTAACACATCATCGTAGTCCCACTTCGTTTCATCTGTAGGTACGAAACGATAAGTACCTTCCAATTCTTTTTTCATCTTGAAGAGCAAGTAAAATCATTATTAAACCAAGAGATATAGTTACCTCCCCATAAATACACACCACTAAATTCGGACATTGAACCTTCCCACACAAATAGACCATCACCCATGTCTTGATATCCGAATGACATCAATGGTGAACCTCCATTATCATACTGAACATATGTGCGAACTTTTACATCCTCCCAATTTATTTGGTAATAGTATCCACTTTTATTCTTACCTACAATCTCATAGGTAAATGGAACATCAATGTGGATGCTATCTTGATTGACCAACTTGAGTCTACCAATACCAAACTCACCAAACTCAATATATCCAATACTATCTGTGTAGTATTTGTCGTAGTGTTTGATGTTCGCATTGTCAAACTCATTGAATGACCAAGAATTACCAAAGTTCCTACCCCATTCAAAAGCACCATTGCATATTGCATGAGAACCAACCTTACCTTCATTGTAGGATTGACTTTCACCATACGCATCACGATTGAGTCTAATGGATGTGCCGTGAAATTCACCATTGTTGTCGGGGATATCCTTTGCACAAGAAGAAAGGATAACTACAGAGGACAAAAAGAAAATATACTTTTTCATTTCAATTAAGTTTAAATCGTTCATCAATTAATACTTCAACATCACAACCCTCCACAATTTGGAAAGCCATATCTACAGACTTGTTAAGGTCTGCCTCCATAAAGAACATATCTTCTTTGTGTTCACCACACCAAAAGATACTAACCTTCGTATGCATTTCCTCACGGACTGCAATCATAGATAAGTCGCCGAAGCGAAAAGAAACTGCTTTTTTCATTTTATTTTAAATTTAGTTTTTTACTCTTTTCCGTATGGGGCCTCGTTCCATGTTTGGTATGGCTCCTCTTGTTCATCAAATAGTTCAATCATTGTTTCTTCAATGAATGTTTCAATCCGATTCGCAAGTTCCTCTTGGCTATCATCATTTAAACCAATCTTTTCACCCAACTTCATGAGTCTGCGATGTGCGTTTGTTTGGTTTAAGATTTCGGAAATGTCAATTAATAGATTTGGATTAGCCATAATCGTGGTTGTGCCGTGTTATCCTCTTGCACTCTTGAGATTGGTTAAATTAAAATTAGTGGGCGTGGGGGAAACGAACCCCCACTAATACCATACACCCATTAGTCATTCAGTTTATCACCGAACAACTTTTCTTCAAGGTCTGTAATGCCTTGAACCAACCAATGGTTGTCACCTTCATCTGCTACTGCGGATATCCATTCAGCAGACTCGTACAACTCTTGGCCTAAATTATCCATCAACTCACCTTGTTCTCCATGGGTGAGAATGGTTACTGCATTCTGCAAATGCATTGACACATTGCGCGGGTCAACAGACTCTATGGTCTGTAGGATACCAAGAACCATCTCAATATCCTCCTCTTTGTAAATCTTACAAGCCATAACTATACAATATCAACATTTACAAACCATTGGATTCGTGTAGCATTTCCGCAAAGAGAGCAACTGCACCAAGAGCAAGAGCAAAACCCTTCATAAAATTCCAAGACTCTGTAGTCCACTCTGTGATGTGGTGGTCAAACAAAAGTCCAATAAGGATCAATGACTGCTACAAGAAAGCAAAGAACATAAGCAAAGTAAACGATTACTGCTTGAACGAAGAAAGGGATGTTGTGTTTCATATCACAAAGGGTTAAAGGAAAAAAACAAAAGAAACAATTGACCAAAACAAAACGGATGAAATCTTAAATACCTTTTGGTCTTCGGTATTTTTGATTGCGTAGTATGTTACTGCATTAAGTAGTAATGCAATGAACACAAGAGTAAAAGAAACAATCATGATGAAAAAATTAGGGGGGAGTATTTCATCCCCCCGTTAAACATTAGAACAATTGAACAGACTTCTCACCCGCATCAATTGCACTCTTCACTTTTTTCAATGCGCGACACAACCAAGAGTATGTATCTTCTGTATCCTTGAATTGCGATTCGTTAGGCGCGGGACAATCAATGACCATCTCATCGTTTGCTACACGAACCCAATCATACAAAGACTCATCACTAATGACTGCATCTCTTTCCTTGCCCGTATACGAAGAGCCATAACCATTACGGCATTTTGGGTCAATCAATGTTTGACCATTCTCAAACCAACGGAAACCGATTCTGCGAAAGAAAGATGGATGGCCTACTGCACCGATGCGGGGAATATCAATGTTCTCTTCGTATTCTTTAAGGGTAACAATTTGACATCCCTTTCCCGTAAACACTCCCGTGTTAGTGATGTACAGACTAATCTTCACATCTGCGTGTTTAGCAATTTGGTCAGCCATTGCAGCGATAGAACCACCATGATTCAGAAAAGACTTTGCACCTACACCACCACGAGCATTCGTAGACAAAAGGATATGAACCTTTGGTTTACCATATTCTTCTTGTTCTTGAAAAAAGCAAAGCGGGTTGCCTTGAGAATAAGAACCCATATCAATAGACTCACCAATGAAAGACTTGAATTCTTCGGGTTCTTTAGAATTGAATAAATTATTCAAGTCTGCCCGAATACTACCAATCTTCTTTGCATTGTATCCATCGTAACAACGATTGTACATATCGTCAAAGTTCAATGCATCACCATAGAAATCTGTCTTCGTTTTTTCTACTTCGGAAGATGCACCATCTTCGGGTGCGCCATTCGCCATCTCTACAAATTCAGAGAAGGATGTCTGCACCTTTGTCAAATCACCTACAATTTCGTATCTCATCACTATAAAGTTTTAGTGGGGTTCTCTTAAAGAGAAACCCCATTTAACAAACGCTTCTTCATGTCATCAGCCAATCCAACCAAACAAGTATGTTCAATAGCATCCTTGAGAGAGAATCCAATGCTAACTAATTTGTTACCATCAATTGCTTGGCGGGGCGTTACAAGAACATCATCCATTGACAGACTCTTTGCATTAGCACGAATCTGCTGAACTGCGCGGGTAACTTCTGTATCACCACAGATAGCCAATTCCAATTTGGAATCAATATTGAATTCCAATTTTACAAAGCGGTTCAAAGTAGAACCATCTTGTCTACGGGCAGATGCATATACTTTGCTACCACCAAGTCCGCAAGTATTCTGACACGCCACAACACGGAATTCTTCGTGTTTCTTTACCATTCCATCGGGGAATAGGTAGTCATCATTGGCTAACATACCATTCAAAGCAATAGTTACTTCGGTATTTGCGCGGTCAAATTCATCCAAGATGAGTACACCACCCTTCTCATATGCCTTGCGGATGTTAGATGGTACATAGTCACCCGTGATTGGTGACATAAAACCAACCAAGTCATGGGGCATGACTTTTTGATTGAAGGAGAATGTGTAGTAATCCAAGTTTAACGCCTGTGCAGACTGAACTGCGGCAACAGACTTTCCACTACCCGCTTCGCCAATCAACGCCACATTCATCTTTGCGCCCAACATCTTAACTAACTTGGGGAAATTCTCATGCGCTTTTTCAATGCGCTGAACAGACTCTGCGAATACTACTTCTACAGACAAAGGTTTAACACCTTTCAATCGTTCATCAACAATCTTCTCAACTTCTGCTTTATCAATTTGGGCAGTACCACTCAACATGGTGAGTGCAGTTTGCAACATTTCAAGAGCAGACTCTTGACCTTTGGGGGTTTTTATAGTTTCCACTTTCGTTTCGGTTTTAGTGGGTTCAACAACACATTCAGTTTCAAATGCAGACTTCATATTATCAATCAATTGTTGATTAGCAAATGGTTTGACATCCTCAACAATATATTCCATTTGACCCGCACCACTTTTGTGTGATGGGTTGAATACATAAACAACACCATCTTTAAGAGATGCTAAACGGACAACATCCGAATATGTGTAGGTTTTGTAAACCAATTGTTTGATAGACATTTTTCCGCTACCATTAATCCATCCCAAAGTCTTTGCAAGATTCTGTGATGATACTTCGCGCTGAATTACTTCATTGGTTTGAATGCTAACCAATGCCCAAGCGTTAGATGTAAAACGAGCCATAATAAATAGAGATTTGTGATACTATATATTTTTTAAATAGTATCGGGTTAGAAAAAAATTAGTGGGATGCTTGGTCACGAACCAACAGAAACTAAATACCTACATACTCTGCGTAACGACATATTCTAACGGCATCCCAATGGAAATAGGAATCAATGACTTACTGATTGAGATTGTTTCTGTCACATAGAATCTAAACGCCCATGGTATTTAGTATGTGATTTATGTTTCGGATGTTCCACCTTACACAATCTAATCAGCAGTATCAAAGCACCACAATTCCGATACATCGTTTTTCTGTTGACTACTTTTTCGCTTGTTGTGGTTTCACCCGCTTGTACCATTACTACAATCTTCGTGGTGGGTTTATGTACATCCTTGTCCATAGGACTCTGCACTTTTTCATCGTTCATCGGCATTCCCATTCGCCATTAGGCGTCTGTCAGCACGACAACAGAATCGTGGTGGTCAACATCGTAGCGGTTGGTTACGCTTTATCTCGGCCCGTAGGCATTGTTCAAACGATGGTGTCAATCAGCATTCCATTTGGAAAGTCAACTTTTCAGTCTTGATTGTCGGGTCGGGGCTTCTTATGTGTGGCCTTGGCCATCTCGCCATCTCCCGATTGACATTCCAAACATACAATCAATTCACGCTTTACCAACACAGCCCCCATTTCCCCATAAGGTAATCCCGCGCGAGGCCCTTGTAACTCCCTCATTTTCAGCGAGTTACAAACGAAAAATTTTTTTCAAAAAAGTTGAATTTTTTTTTTCGGTTCAAGCAATCCTCCAACCCAAACAACCTAACTAACGCATTATCAACACTTTACCTTAACTCATTGATTATCAGCGACTTAACCATTTGACCCAAAAAGCCCCTTGTAACCCATTGATTATCAGTAAGTTATAACTGCTTGATTATCAGCGAGTTGCCTAAAACGGCCCAACCCGTCCCAAACCCTAACTATTTGGAATGATTCTAAATAGTATAACACCTTGTCTTTCAGGTAGTTACAAAATAGACTGCGCCACGACTGAATTTCCGTAATCCATTGGGTTTCAGGTAGTTAACTAAAACAGACTCCCAACATCTTGATACACAGATAGTTACAGACTCCATTGATTATCAGGGGGTTACAAGTAACTTATTGATTGTCAGGTAGTTAGATAGCAGACTCCACAACCCCACCAAATACTTAAAGACTTGATTTCCAACCATTTAACTAACTCATTGGGTGTCAGGCAATTAACCCTAAAACGCTGATTGTCAGAGTGTTGTAGCGATGTCCTGCGGGTTCACCAAATTTCAAGTAGTTGATTATCAGATACTTACGCTTTATCCACATAAAAGACTCAGTATCAGCAAGTTAAGTAGCAGACTCTGAATCCTATGGAGTCAGGACATTGGGTCACCCCATGTGCGGGATATCTAATGTTTTCAAGGGATGCAGGGAAGTTTTGGGGTGGTTCTATTCCGTGTTTCCTTCCATTTATCGGGACAAATCAAAACCAATATTTCCCTTTAAATGCTACAACGATAGCAAATAAAAGGTGCAGACTATGGGGTGCAGACTAACCAAAACCCAAACCAAAAATGGAAACGAAAACGAGTCGCGGGGGGCATGGGTTCGGGATTCCGTTTCGGTTTCGGGCGCGGGGCGTGGGGGCATACATATAATCCCCACTCTCTATATAACTCAATCCTTTTTTCAGAGAAAAGCAACCGTATGGGTCGTGGTGTGTGTAGCACTTAATATACCGTTAGGTATAATCTGTTACAACAAGGTCCAAACGCAAGTGCGACTACGATTGGAAAGAGTATAATTATGGCTGATTCGTGGTAAGATTGATGCGGGGTGTTTTTGTTAAACCCCCTTTTGTTCACGAGGGAAGCATTCACGAGGAATAACTGCGCTTACGCTTTGTTACGCAGCAAAGTTACAACATATTTTTGACATTGTCAAGTCTTCATTTTGGGGTGGAGGGCGTACTTAATGTCTTCTTCCCCGCTAATCATGCGGTAGAAACGCTGTACCGCGTGGCGACCCTTGTGGGAAAGTGACAACTTAGATGCTGTTGTTTCAATCTGAAGGTGTCCATCAATAACGCGGGAGGTGCTTCCGTGGTTGAAGTACGCAATTATGTACCCCTTTTGTTTTAGGGGGAGGATGGTGCGCTCGTATAGTTTTGCGCGGGACTTACCGTAGTCCTCTGCTATTTTGGTGATGGTCCAAAACTCGTAGTCGTAGCAAAAGAGCATAAAACGCAACTCCGACTCAGACAAATCAGTTATGCTTACAAAGTATCGGATAGTAAGGTCAAGCCACTTTAAGTAATTCTCCGAAACAAATTTTTCGGGGAGCATTAAGAAGTCGCGGTTCTTCTTTCTTTTGTGTTTGTGAGAAATCGGCATTTAAATAAAATGTAATTAAAGGGACAAAACCATTGGATTTTGTATCTTTGATTGCACAAATTTAATTAATCTTATGAAAGAAAAGGATATGAACGATTTGTTTGAGGGGGTCCGAGAACATTTGGAAGGCATTAAAGCACTTGCCCGTGCGCATGGAGTAGAAGACAGGTTCACGATGACATTTATCTGTGGAGTGTATGTAGGTAAAATTGATGAGGAGTCTACTCGCCTTGCAGCAGCAGCAGAATTTGTAGTTACAGATGAGGATGAGTTAGATGAACTTTTAGGCTGTGCTATAGATATCTATCGTGCTACAGAGAAAAGCAATGAGGGCGTTCCCAAAGATTTGCAAAACACAGAGAATTGGACAAGCGAAGATTGGCTTCGTTATATAAACAAGAATAGCGACAACTCTGAAAACTAATTCAAATGGAAATTATTCGTAAAATTATTATTGGGCGTGACCCAAAGAATGCTCTTGCATATGTTTTAGGCATGAAAGCAGGAAGCGGAGTGGTTAGCGGTATCATGCATGATGACCGTGCGCTGCACACATACGGAATCAATCGCTATGTAATTTATATTTTTCAAGAGGGCGCAGGTAACATTATGTGGAAGACCATTGACAATATGCCTGTGATTGTGGAATACGATTGCAATTTTGACTGATGAGCCAAATGCGTATCAAAAATGAAGATGATACGGCTCAAAGTGTAAAACAAAAGAGCCACAAAGTGTCAAATGGAGAGCCACAAATGAAACCGCTATATGACTTCATCGTACATATATCAAAACTGTTTGATGATGAAATGAAAATTGGTGACACCATTATCAAGAAAGATATGCGGTGGGATGACTTTGAAAGTCGCGTACCATATGGGGAGATTGTAGCCGTCCCTGAAAAATACGAAACGGAAGCAAATGTTGGCGATACCCTCGTAGTCCATCACCACATTTCACAACAACCTGACAAGTTCAGAATAGGAAATGACCAATACCTTGTGTCATATAGCCCTACAGACTATCAAGGACAAGCGTATGCTGCAATTGATAAAGATACGGGTGCTGTTAAAATGATTGGAGATTGGATTTTTCTCAAGGCTGTAAGCCAAAAACAAGAGGAGAATGTAACTTCAAGCGGTATTTTCTTGGGTCACGTTACAAAAGAAGAAAAACACGAGGCCGAAGTCTACTGCGAAGGCGCAGGGACAGAAGAATTAGGCATCAAAAAAGGAGATGTAGTAGGCTACACCAAGAATTCAGACTACAGAATCAAGTTGCCCAACGGTGACGAGGTGTATCGTTGCAAACCTAACGACTTAGTGTATGTCAAAACGAGTTAAATTCACGACAAAACAAGCAGCAATTGACTTGTTAGAGTCTACGGAGGTAGCCATTCAGAATATGATTTCTGAAATACGCAAACCTGTAGACCCCGACTTGACGGGTTCGCAAAGAAAAGCAGAACTTCAGTCAATTAAACAGACTGCTGTGGATGCTAAAGAAATGTTGCAGATTAGACAGCAACTTGAAGAGATGATTAGGTCGCTAAATGAAGGGGGAAGCATAGAAGAGCAAAAAGACTTCGGGTCAACATTTGCTGAACGCTATGCAAAAAAGTAAAATGGCGGGTTTAAAAGAAATAAAAGAGTATGATGACTACGTTGTCAATATATGCCCTGACGAAACGGAAGGAAAAGTCATGGTATTGGCTGACATTTACATTCAACTACCAAAACAACCCGACCAAAACGAAATTCTGTTTAGCAATCTACCAAAAGAGGACCAAAAGTGGAGCAGACTTCCCGTTCCTCGCGAGTTAGAGGCGATTAAATCTATGGACGAGTGGTCTGAACAGCCAAAAGAGTTCAGACAGAAGTATAGCCCATACATTGAAAAAGAATTTTACCGTAGACAACACGGTGTGTGGTTTATGAATAATGGTGTTCCAACGTATATTACAGGAGCGCACTATATGATGCTACAATGGAGCAAGATTGATGCATCATTCTATGGGTCATACCTATCATTTCAACGAGATTTGTTTATTCACGCAGAAGCCTGTAAGATTGACCCACGTTGCGTTGGGCAATTGTTTGTTAAGTGTAGACGTTCAGGATATACAAACATATCATCAGCAATATTATTAAATGAGGCTACGCAAGTAAAGGACAAAGTGTTAGGCATCATGTCTAAAACAGGTAAAGATGCGCAAGAAAACATCTTTATGAAGAAGGTTGTTGGTATGTACAGACACTACCCATTTTTCTTTAAACCTATTCAAGATGGTACTACAAACCCTCGTATGGAGTTGGCTTTTCGTGAACCTGCAAAGCGAATTACTAAGAAAAATAAAACCTCAACATCAGGAGAAGCGTTAAATACTATTATCAATTGGCGTAATACGGTAAACAACGCATACGATGGTGAGCGTGTACATATGCTGTATTTGGATGAGGCGGGTAAATGGGAAAAGCCATCAGACATTCGTGAAGCATGGCGAATTAACAGAACCTGTTTGATTGTTGGTCGTAAGGTTATCGGCACTTGCCTTATAGGCTCTACGGTAAACCCAATGGATAAAGGCGGTAATCAGTTTAAAGACATATGGGAGGACAGCGACCCTAAACAGAGAAACGCTAATGGGCGTACTCGCTCTATGCTTTATCGCATATTCGTACCCGCATACAATGCTCTTGAAGGATTCTTTGATAACTACGGAAACCCTATTGTAGAAGACCCTGAAAAACCATTGCTCACGAGTGATGGAGATATTCTTCATTATGGGGCAAAAACGTACTTAATGAACGAAAGAAACGCCTTAAAGAGTGATGCTAATGAACTTAATGAGGTAGTCCGACAGTTTCCTTTTTCACCTGATGAAGCGTTTAGAGATTCTGTTGAGTCTTCTATTTTTAATATCGGAAAGATATACGAGCAAATTCAATACAATGATATGCTTTACCCAAACCCCATTGTTATAGGTAACTTCCATTGGAAAGGCGGGGTAATAGACTCTGAAGTTGTATTTGAACCTGACCCGCAGGGAAGGTGGTATATCTCGTGGATGCCCCCCGCAGAACTAAGAAATAAAAAGACTCGTCATCGTAACGGACATTGGATGGCTGCTAACACGAATGTTGGCGTGGGGGGAGTTGACTCCTATGACCTTGATGCTACCGTAGATGGACGAGGTTCTAAGGGTGCTTGTCATTTTTACAACAAAATGAATATGGCTTACCCAAGTAATGTATTTGTTGCGGAGTATGCATCCCGACCTCCCCTTGCTAAAATATTCTATGAGGATGTATTAATGGCTGCGGTATTTTTTGGATACCCTATACTTATAGAGAACAACAAATACGGTATTGCTCGTTACTTTGAGCAGCGAGGATATTTAGAGTTTTTATTAGATAGACCTGCGCACCTAATGACAAGTATGTCAAATAAAACAAAAACAAAAGGCATACCATCAAACTCATCAGATGTTCTTCAGGCTCACGCTCAATCAATTGAAGCATATATACACAACCACGTTGGAGAAAACATAGATACAGGAGAGCATGGTAAAATGTATTTTAATCGTACCTTAGAAGATTGGATTGGATTTCGCATTGATAAACGAACCAAATATGACTTAACAATTTCATCGGGATTATGCTTATTAGCATCTCAAGTTAAAAAGGTAGAAAAACCACAATCAGACTTTACAGACAAAAAGTTCTTTAGGCGATACAAGTTCAACGCATAATATAAGATTTAGTATCTTTGTAGTTGATAATTAACAATCGTGCGAAATGAACGATAAAAATCGCTTTGGGAATTTTCCTGACCCATCAGCACCGTCATACGAGAAAAGTTCTAAAGCATACGGAAAAAAGTATGCTCGTGCTATTCTTGAACAATGGGGCGGTACTGAGGCCACTAATTCACTCTATCAAAAGCGACTAAAAGAATTTGAAAATAACCGCGACTACGCACAGGGTACTCAGTCTACTCAAATTTACAAACAGATTCTTAATAGTCTTGAGCCTACAGGGGGAGATGGTACATTACTTAATTTGGATTGGACACCTGTCCCTATTGTACCAAAATTTGTAAAGATTGTTGTAAATAAAATTCTTTCTCGGAAGCCATATCCAAACATTGAGGCTATTGACCCCGTATCTCGTGGTGAAAAAGAAAAAAAGAAAGCGCGTACCGTTGCTGCAATTGAGAACAAACAATTCTTGAACGAACTAAAGCAATCAGGCGTTGATGTTAAAGATGATATTGAAAACCTTCCTGATACTGTTGAAGAAGCAGAAATCTTCATGGATACCAACATTAAGTTGGCGGGAGAAATTGCAGCGCAACTTGCTACAAACTTAACATTAGAGTGGAACGACTTTAATGATACTACTTTTCGCAGAGCCGTAGAAGATTTAGTTACCTGCGGTATGGCTGCTGTTAAACGCGAAAACGACCCAAACTATGGTATCGTTGAGCGTTATGTAGACCCTGCACACCTTATTCACTCATACACCGAAGACTTTTCAATGCGGGACTTGGTGTATGCAGGTGAGATTCGCCAAATGTCCATCTTGGATTTAAAACGAATTGCAAAAGATTTGACCGAAGATGAGTGGTATAAAATTGCTGTAAAGGTTAAAGACAAGTACGGGAACAATGCTGCTCGTATTGGTCAGCAATACTATGACCAAGCATCAGGTCGTAATGCTTTCGGATACGATGAGTTCCGAGTATCCGTTCTTGACTTTGAATTTATTGGTCTTGACCAACAAGTTTACGAAGAGAAAGAGTCTAAGTACGGTAATGTTGGTTTTTATTTCAAAGGCAATGAATACAAACTACCTACTCAGTCTGTATTTGACCGTAAGCCATTTTACATGGACATTATGTGTCTTTATGGAGGTCTGTATGTTGAAGGTTGCGATATCCTTGTAAACTACGGAAAGAAGCAAAATCAACCTCGGAACATTCACGACCTATCTCGCACAACCCTTTCATACTCTGTTGTTGCTACAAACTTCCGCAGAATGATGCCGAAGTCTATGGTTTCGGGTATTACGGGTTTTGCAGACCAACTTCAATTGACCCACTTGAAAATCCAACAGGCTATTGCTAAAGCCAAGCCTGATGGTATTATGATTGACATTGAGGGTCTTGAAAATGTGCAATTAGGTACAGGTGGCGAATTGTCACCACTTGATTTGCAAGACATCTATGAGCAAACAGGCGTAATGTACTATCGCTCAAAGAATCCCGAAGGAGGCTTCCAAAACCCACCAATTCGCGAGATTAACAATACCATTCGTAACATTAACGAGTTGATTGCATTGTACAATCACTACTTGCGAATGATTCGTGATTCTACGGGAATTAACGAAGTTATGGATGGCTCTACTCCAAAGGGAGATGCTTTAGTTGGAGTTCGTGAGCAGCAAATGTCAGCAGGTAATAATGCTATATATGACATTACTCATTCATCTTTGATTCTTTACAAAAAAGTTTGCGAGGATGTAATTAAGTGCGTTCAAATTCTTCCAAAGGAGTCTGTTCTTTTTGGTACTTACAAAAAAGCAATTGGGGAAGATGCTTTAGAAGCAATCAAGGCTTTTGAGAAATTACCAATGTTCAATTATGGTGTTCGCATTGTAACTGAAATGAATGATACTGACCGAGCATATTTAGAGCAGAACATTCAAATTGCTTTGGCTCAAAAAGAACTTGACTTGGAAGATGCAATTGCTATCCGAAGACTAAAAGATATTGACCAAGCGGAACGCCTTTTGATTATTCGCAGACAGAAGCGAGTTAAGCGTTTGCAAGAAATGTCCCAACAAAATTCACAAGCACAAGCACAGGCTAATGCACAAGCAAGTCAGGCAAAAGCACAAGCAGATGCTCAACTTGCACAAGTAAAAGCACAGTTGGCTATGCAACAGGCTGAACTTCAGGCTTCTTTAGATATGAAAGTTAACCAACTCAAGTATCAATATGAGTTGCAAATTGCACAAATTAAAGGAGCATCATCACAGCAAGTAGCACAAGCATCTCAGTCTATTAAAAGAGAAATGAACGAGATGGCTGAGGACCGCAAAGATGAGCGCGTAAAGGCTCAGGCTGTTCAGCAATCTAAACTTATTGCTCAACGCAAGGGTGAGCGTGGTGAACTTCAGGAGGCTGAAGAAAACGAAGAAGATGATTTCATAAAACAAATGTTAGGCTAAGATGGCGCACAAGAATACTTTAAGCGTAAGCACAGATGTAGCAAAACGATTGGACGTTACCTGCCGTAAGGGAGATACGTTTGCTCTGACTGTAAATGCAACAGACTCAACAGGTACTCCAATTGATTTCAATGTGTTTAACGATATGAAATGGGAAGTACGTCCCACAGATGAAGACACAGGACAACCCGTTTTAAAGTTTGTATTTCCATCAGACTTTGACACAACCGTTATTGGCTCTCTAACTATTATGAAGGAAGCAATTGATATGGCTGCTGTAGAGTCAGGAATGTATGTTTATGATTTTGAACTTACTGACCAAAATAATAAAACTACTACTTGGTTTTATGGTATCTTCAAGATTAACGATGATGTATCTATTGGATAATGTCAAATATCATTAACATAGAATTACCTGAAAACAACATTGTAAGTGTTGTTATTGACCCCATCATGTCTGTTTCTTTAGAAACAGGCTTTGTGGTAAATAGAGGTACTGAATCAGGCAATGGGACTAAGTTTGATGCATATAAAGAACATTCATTTTCAAACCTTTCTTGGTCAGGCTCTAATAACAACTATACAATGACAGTCACGCACAACTTGGGGAAAAACCCCTCTGTTCAAGTGATTGATTCAGCAAACAATATTGTAAACCCACAAATAACTTTTGTAAACCCAAACACAATTATCCTGAGTAGCAATAGTATTTTTTCAGGCAAAATCTATTTCAACTAAAATTATTATCTTTGTAAAGCGTTAAAAATCAACAAGATGGCTGTAAAATTTCTATTTGGAATTGACCTTAATCAAACTGAGTTACAAAATGCTGTAGTTCAGAACCTTGCTACGGGTAGTATACCCACAGGTACTTCAGGTCAAATTGTATTTGACTCTACAACTGCTGAACTTAAATACCACGATGGTTCTTCTTGGAAGGTAATTGCTGAAGGCGCAAGTGTAGTAAATACTATTGCTGCGGGTAATGGTATTGTAGTTTCAGGAACTACAGCCGTCACGGTTAGTCACTCTGACACCTCTTCTGCACTAAATCACCCTGCCCAAAGTCGCACCTACGTTAACAGCCTCACGTTTGATGATTTTGGTCACATTACTGCATATAGCGTAGCGACAGAAACTGACACTACAGACTACATTAATGCAGCAGCCTTTAATACGGGTACGGGTGTATTGACTCTTAGCGGTGTTGGTAACGCAGGGGCAACCGTTGACCTTGATGGTCGCTACCTACAAATCACGGATGAAGCACCCGCTTTTTCTATGGTTCGTGTCGCAGGTGAACTTGACGTTGAAGCCAATGATATTGCGGGAATCTTAACGCTTGTAGCAGGTCAGAATGTAAGCATTACTACTGATGCTGTTACTGATGAAATTACAATCAACTCTTCTTATGTCAACAACTATGTAAATAGTGCATCTTTCAATACGGGAGATGGCGTGTTGACTCTTGGTCGTGCAGGTCTTGGTAGCGTAACCGTTGATTTGGATGGTCGTTATCACCTTGCTAACACCTCTTTTGAAACTCTTGACTCTGTAACCGATAATGGTGCTTCTACAACTAACTCTATTACCGTTGGAGGACTTGTTGTAAATGGTAACCTTACTGTTTCAGGTGCTGTGCAAACTAAAGTTTCTGAAACCCTTTTGGTTGAAGATGCTCTGTTTGTATTAAACTCTAACGAAACAGGAACTCCAACTAACGATGGTGGTTTCGTAGTTGAGCGTGGTACTGCTGCAAATGCAATGTTCATTTGGGATGAGTCTGCTGATGAGTTTGTCGTAGCAACCACTACTGAAACAGGTTCTACCGCAGGTAATGCTGTTATCTCTGCTTACGCTAAGATTCACGCAGGTGCAGGTGAGTTTGATGGTATTCTTAACTTGGGTAGCGTTTCAAACGCGGGTGTAGATACTGATAAGTTTTTGGTACTTGATGCTTCAGGAAATGTTGACTTCCGTACAGGCGCACAAGTTCTTAGTGATATTGGCGGTGCTGTTGCAGGTGCAATGTACTCGTTTAACGTATCTGATGGTGTTATTTCTCATCCTATTGCTGATGGAGAAACCGTAACATTTACAGCGGGTGGGGACATCGCTATTACGAATGCAGCGGGTATCATTAACATTGAAAACACTTACGCTCACCCAACTTATACTGCTCGTAGCATTGACACTTCGGGTGCTTCTGTACTTGATATCTTCACTTCCGATACTCAAGGTCACGTTACGAACATCACTACTCGTACACTCACCCTTGCAGACTTGGGTTACACGGGTGCTACAAACGCCAACTTCTATGTTCTTCCTAATGCTACTACTACAGTTGTTGGTGGTGTTGAGTTGGCTACGACTACTGAGGCTGCTACAGGTACAGACTCTACCCGCGCTGTAACTCCTCAAGGTCTTACTTCATTCATTGAGGCTCGTGAGCATAAAGAAACGATTGGTAATGGTGTAGATACTGAATACAACGTAGTACACAACTTGGGAACTACCGATGTTATTGTTCAGATTTATGACATCCCAACGGGAGATACTGTATTTACCGATGTGACTCGTTTGGACACTGATACGGTTCGTGTTCGTTTTGCTGCTCCTGCTGACCAAATCCGTGTTCTTATCACGAAGATTGACTAATCATTTTAGTAACAGACTTCTAAAAGGGGAATCTCCAAAAGGGATTCCTCTTTTTTTGTATCTTTGTTATTATTAAATCCGAGAAAAATAATGCGTTTTCTAAACACAATTGAAACGGGTTCTTCAGGCGTAGATGTTATTGATTCAAGTGGAAATTGGATTGGTAACACGCTCAATGCATCTAAGATTCCGAGTTTAGATGCGAGTAAAATTTCAAGCGGAACTTTTGCCGTTGCAAGAATACCAAACCTTGATGCATCCAAGATTACAACAGGTACTCTTGCTGCTGCTCGTATTCCTGACCTAAGTAGCACATATGCAGCCATTGGACACAATCACGCAGGAGTATACGACAACTATCAGTCTTTTAATTTAAAGACTAATGGGGTACAGCGTACTACCGTTCAAAGCGGAGGTACGGTTGACTTGGTTGCGGGTACTAACGTGAGTCTGTCATATAGTGCAGGTGGAGTTGTAACAATCAATTCTTCTTACACCGATACAAATAACTATGTTTCATCTGCTACATTCAACATAGCAGATGGTGTTCTTACTTTAAATCGTTCAGGTCTTTCTGCTGTAACTGTTGACCTTGATGGTCGCTATCTGACTTCATTTAGCGAAACAGACCCTGTGTTTTCTGCATCAGCAGCATCACAGATTCAACCCTCTGATATTGACTCTTGGAATAGCGCATATGGATGGGGTAACCACGCATCAATAGGATATCTTACTTCAGAGTCTGATACTCTTGATACAGTCTGTGACCGTGGGGCTACTACCAATCAGTCACTAACTATTGGTAGCCAACTTACTCTTACTCGTAGCGGTGGTGTTGCTACACTTAATACCACTACAGCAGCAAACGACCCTCAGTTTATCCGATTTGATGAGTCTGTTTCTAATTCAGGATATGTATGGATTGCAGTATCTGATGACTTTGATGTTAGTGCTACTAATGATGTATTCTACATTGGTGACTCATCAATCAATACATCTACGAATTGGCGTTTCAAACTTCTTGGTAATGGCTCTGCTTATCTTAAAGTAGGGACTACTGATGAGCAAATTGCTACTCGTACTTGGGTTGCTGCTCAAGGATATCTGACATCAGAAACAGACTCACAGACTCTTTCTTGGAATGGAAGTACAGGTGTGCTTACTATTAGTTCAGGAAACTCCGTAGACTTGGATGGTCGTTACCTTCAGTCTTTCACAGAGTCTGACCCTGTATTCTCTGCATCTGCTGCATCGGGAATTACATCTACCAATATTAACAATTGGAATACTGCTTATGGTTGGGGTAACCACGCTACTGCGGGATACCTAACAAGTTTACCTGCTCATAACCACGATGGAGTGTATTTGCCTTTAGGTGGTGGAACGGTCACGGGTCTTCTAACCCTTACAGGAAGTAGCGGTCAAAGTAGACTAAGAATAGAGGGGACTACACCAACTATTGACCTTAATGATGCTGATGGAGATAGTTTCTACATCCATGTAAATTCTAACAATTTCTATATACTTGCTGATAGAGATGGTGCAGGGAACTATAGCAATTGGGAAAGCCCACACCCACTACAATTAGAAGCAGATACAAACACGGCATTTATTTTTGGTAATCAGGTAAAGTCAGCAGCATTTACGCTTTCTTCAGACTACGCAGCAGCATCTCACTCGCATACGTTTGCCTCTATAACCTCTAAGCCTACTACGCTTTCAGGTTATGGTATTACTGATGCTGCTACAAGTGGTCAAGGAGCAAAAGCAGACTCTGCATTCGGGTGGGGTGACCACAGCCTTGCGGGATATCTTACAAGCGTAACCAATATTTCAGGTAACGCAGGTACTGCAACTACATTGCAGACTGCTCGTACAATTAACGGAACTTCATTCAATGGTTCTGCTAATATTACAACCTCAACTTGGGGTACTGCTCGTACAATTACAATTGGTAGTACGGGCAAGTCTGTTAATGGCGGTGCTAACGTATCTTGGTCTTTGGCTGAAATTGGTGCTGCTGCATCAGGACACACTCACTCAGACTTTATTAAAAATAATGCTTCAGGTACTCTTACGGGTGACTTTGATTTAGCACCCGCTACCCCATTTACATGGCGTTTTGGTACTGAAGAAAATCAACTTAGAGAAGTTCACACTCAACAATTATTTACTTATGGATATCACGAAAGTGGTCTTGCGACTGAAGGCATTGGCGAACAACCTACGGGAACTGTGGTTGTCGCAACCGAAAATGGACTTGAGCCTTGCAATAACCTGTGCAATCATATGGTTATGGGTGTTATTACGAATGGACACGATTCGCCCGTGGTAATGGGTGCTGAACCTGTACTTGTAACGGGAGAAGTTAAGTTTGGTGATTACTTGGTAACCTCTAATAAAGTTGGTCACGCAGTAGCAGTTTCTCGCGAGTATGTCGTAGCCCACAATCTTCTTGATTGCTGCTTTGCTAAAGCACTTGAAAGCGGGTCAGGAGATAGTTACATTATTAAAGCAATGATAAACAAATTGTAATGGGTATCAAGATTACAGGAACAGAAATTGTCAATACGTCTACAACGGGCGATATTGTATTTAAAGACTCAGTAGGTTCGGAACAATTTCGTTTTACGAAAGATGGTAAATTATACAAGGGTGGTAAAACTACTGATGAATTTGAAAACATTAAAAGTTTATCCACTCAAACTCTTTCTTGGAATGGTACTAATGGAGTTTTGACACTTAGTGGTGGTAACTCTGTTGACCTTGATGGTCGTTATGCTACACCCGCTGATATTACTGCTGCAATCAATGGACTTGTTGATGGCGCACCTACTGCTCTTAATACCCTAAATGAACTTGCTGCTGCAATTGGCGATAACGATTCATACGCCTCAACAATTACAACAGCATTGGGAAACAAAGCAGACGTTTCTCACAACCACGATTCTGTATATGTAAAAAATTCATCTCTTGGTATAATAGGTAATAATCCAACAACTGTGGGTTCTACTGCGGGATGGCCTATGAACCCAACAGGAGGAACATATACTACTGCATATAGTGGTCACGGTGGTACTGTTATTATGTCTGCTGATGTTGCGGGTTCTGCATCAAGTATTGGAATGGAATTTACATATGATGGTAGATTTTATTATCATTCAAATACAGATAGCAATCGTTGGATTTCTCATCAAGTTTGGACATCTGCAAATTTTGCAAACAATAGCGGTAATTGGAATACCGCATATTCTTGGGGAAATCACGCTTCTGCGGGTTATGCAGCAGGAAATCACACACACACTTTTGCATCATTAACTTCTAAACCAACAACTCTTAGTGGTTATGGAATTACAGATGCAGCATCGGCATCACATAGCCACTCGGAATATCTCAAATACAACCCTGATGGTGATGGTATTGCTATTTCATATGATGATAGCAATCCAACTATAAATGGTGTTAGTATTGGTGGAGGTCATTGGTTTGGTGCAGATGGTAATACGGGTAATGGTTATTTGGCTGCAAAAGTTCTACACGCTCAAGGAAACACAAGTTCTATAGGAGGATACTATGTTGGAAGTATGAACATTTCAGCAGGTGGTAATTCTATTGCTGTAATTGATGGTTCGGGTCGTTGGGTTGGTGCAAACCTTTCTGAATCTCAAGTAAACTTTGTAAGTCCATCTGCTCCAACTCTTGTAAGTAAAGCAACTAATGGAGATGGTATTCAGATTACTTTTAACCAATCTAATGGTCAATACTATGAGATTTGGTCATCAGTAGGGAATGCAACAGACTACGCTCTCGTAGGCAAAGTAGACCCTAACTCTGTTGCTGCTCAGATGACATTCATTGATTCTACAATGAACACAAACTCTGCAACAATATACTATCGTATTTATGCTATAAATAAAGGAGTATATGGACCTCCCTTAGAGTTTAGTCATTCATTCTCTTGGACTGCTCCTGATATTGTTCCAACATCTAATGTACTTATGGACTTAGTTATTGTTACTTGGGAAAAGCCTCAGTCACGACTTGTAAAAGGATTTATTGTAAAACTTCACTCATCATCGGGTACTCCATCTTACGCATCCGCTACTCAAGTTGCAAATACAACTAATACAATGTTTGTGTATAATGTTCCTCGTACTCAACTTGATTATAATCACGAATTTTGGATTGAACCTGTTTACTAATGGCTACTGAAAAAGAAAAAATGCAAGAGCGTTTGGCTTTGTACGAGCAAGACTTGCAACAGATTCAAGAATCAGGCGATGAAACATTGCGTGACCATACGGTTTACTTGCTTGAAAAAATATCAGAAATGAATAAAATTATAGCAAGTTATGGGGATAGTTAATACAATGGCCTTAATTCGGCAGAATATGCCCACATACTCTGATTGTACTTTGGGTAGTACATATCAAGGTAGGTATTGGGTTGAGCCTGTATTTCAAGCAAATGACTCTGAAACTCGTGTACACAGACACGATTGGTATGGTGACCGTTGTATTGGTTCTTTAGGCTCTGTACACATTTTTCAACAGCAATGGTTATTTACTGTTTCTTGGGGAGATGGATTTGCTATTAGGCGAATTAACGACAATGGAACTTGGGTAGGGGTTTATGGAAATACCTATGGTAATGGATACAACCACCATAATTCACTTGCCGTACACGATACTTTGCACATTGCTATTGTAACGCAATACAATACTCCCCGCGTTGGTGTAATTGATTTTTCTCAATGGGTTGCTAATGGTATGCCTGATAATGGAGCAGGTATTGTTAAGTATGATAATATCTATTACAAAGATGCTACTTGGAATTTCCCAACTGACCGAAGTGGTACTTCATACGAAAGTGGTATTAAGTTCGCAGGTGATTGGCTTTATATGGATACTTACGCTCGTGATACTGTAAATGGTGTATACCGTTGGAATGCAGTAACACATGAGTATCAACTTTTACCAATTGCTAATAATAGTTTTAACTCTGCATATTGGGAAGGAACATTTGTGTACGATGATAGAAACGATAGAATGTTCTATCAATCTCGTTGGAGTGGTGGATTAAATGTTATTGATAATGCATCAACAGATAATCCAACTGCTTTTCATATATCCTATAGTGGACATGGTTCAAACCATTGCGTATATAAAGGAGTGGTATACCTAAATGGTGACCCAAATAGAATTC
>JAAOEI010000179.1_pt1 | contig 26349 bp, 31 predicted proteins | sample 7059261 | NCBI WGS metagenome assembly JAAOEI01 (sample SAMN14008812, study PRJNA610033) | viral metagenome | isolation source: viral particles filtered from seawater | place: China: Hangzhou Bay, Yangshan Deep Water Harbour | collected 2017-10-31 | reverse complement strand
ACTGCATCCGCGCAATGCCGCCACGAGCGAACGAGGCTCGTTCAGGCGTTCGCCGGGACGGTGGGGCATAGGCTTCATAAAGCCGCTGGTCGAGCCTCCTGATGCGCTCCTGCTCTGCGCCTCCCGCGTTCTCTCGCAACTTCCTTGTCTGCATCATCTGAAGGATGCGCTTCATGCGCTCGTCGAAAGAAGGCTCTGCCGCATCCTCAACCGATCCGCCCCCTTCCATATGAGCCGCGCCGCCATGGCGGAAGCCGAATCCCTTGTAGATACCGGCCAGTCCCAGGCCAGTACCAAGTGCCTGCTGCAAGAATCCGGGTCCGGGAGAAGTTTGCTCGCTCCCTCGCGGCGCCCCAGACACAATGCCCGCAAGATAACTGCCCATCTCACGCGGATAGCGCTGCTGCTCAAGCCAGTCCTGTTCCTGAAGTGACAAGCCCTTCTGCTGCTGCGCCTGCTGCATGGCGCCAACGCCCATCAGCTTTTCGGCGCCGCCATACTGAGCCTGCTGATAGCGCGACGCCAGATCGGCAAGACTGGCAGCGGCACCGCGCTGGCCGCTAAGGCGCCCCAATTCGGCCTGCACTCCCGCGCCAAGACCAGACGTGCGATACTGCTCCGCCGTCAGTCCTGCTAACTGATTGGCGCGGGCAGCCTCCTGGGCGCGCGCCGCCTCGGTTGCGAACTGTCCAGCCGCCGTCTGGTATCCGCTTTCAAGCATCTTGGCGAGCGCATCGGCCTTGCGGGTTTCTTCATCGCGCTCAAACTGTGCGCGCGTAATATCAGCCCCAGATCCAAATGCCTTCTTGCCGGCCTGACGACGCATAAGATCAGCGCGACGCTCTCCGGTGCGCTCGTCTTCGCGCCGCATGTAGCGGTCGATGACGGCCTCTTGATAGGGGCTCATGTATGTCTTCATCACTTCAGGAGACCAGCGCTCTGCGCCAATCCGTTCTGGCGTGATGGTGCGACCAAGCGATGAAATCATGCCCTGAGCGGTCGAGTCGCCGATGCTCTGCCGCAAGATGTCAGAGGCTTCGCCGTACTGCTGTCCCAAGGCGGGGTCTGTGGCAATGCCTCGGATTGCCTGCATCCCGGCAAGCTGGTCCGGGGTCAGGCCCGCAATGCGCTGGAATGGGCGCATACGATAGGGGGCCTGGGCGTAACGAAGCGCCTGCTTTGCAGCTTCGCCGACAAGCGGCTCGTAGCCTTCAATGACCTGCGGGCGCGTCGTTACGACGTTCTGGCTTGGCCCGAACAGAGAATCGAACAGACCCATGGCATTAATCCTTCGGCGGCGGGAGCTTGCCAAGCGTCTTGCGATACTTGGCGCGCTCCTTCAGGATCATCTGGTTGAGCTTTTCGTGCCCGGCTTTGCTGGACCCGCGCCCCAGGCCAGACACGACATCGGCCGGAATGATGTGTTCGCCATCGGACAACATCGCCGGAATCTTGTCGGCGCGGCCATCGCCGGGACCGCCGACTGCGTAGCCAATGCCGCCGCCGGAGGCACGCATTGGAGCGCGTCGTTCCAACTTGCGACGCTTTAATTCTGCTTCTGCCTCAAGGCGAATGCCGGGGTCTTGCGGGAATCTAATGAGTTTTATCAGATCCGCATTGCTCATGGAGCCATAATCAACGCCCGACATCGGGCGCCCAATGCCCCTTGCGCCGGGGAATTCAGCAATTCCGGCATACGGGGGATAAAGCGAACTTCTTTCTTCTTCTATCAATTCCTGCATACGCCTATCTGGCGAACGGCCCTCCATCCCCAGAGTCCCCAGCAAAGCAGCCGTCGGTGCAGGCGCCGTCATCCTCGGCAGCGGCGGCAGTTCGCGAGTTTCAATTCTGTTGTCGCGCCCGATGCCGCGCTCTTCCTGTCGATCCGCACCGCCGCCAAGGTCGGGAGCCGCATTACTCTTTGCCGGCGGGGTGCCGTAGACTGCCATTTCAGCAATCTCAATGTTTTCTTTCGACGGCCGCAGGCCAAAGCTCTTCAACCACCGATAAACAGCATCGGATGCTTTTTCGGTTGTTTCAGTGCGCGGATCGCCTTCGCGCCCCCCGCCCCCGCCTCCCGACGCATAATGAATTGAACCGCCCCTTGCCGCCATGCTGGCACCACGGTCGCTATCGGAAACCTCCCCAACCGGCGCGGATTCAACGGCGCCATACCCCCCGCCAATGCCAAGCCTGTCCGCCAGCCCGGAAACCTCAAGAAAGCCTCGGGCTGGGCCAACGCTCGCCATGTCTAGAAGATTAGCCAAATCGCCCCGGAAGCCGGGGTCATTAATCATTTCTGCAAAGCTGCCGTATTCGGCTTGATCGCGGCCCTGACCGCGCATATCCGCGCCGCCGCCGTCCTGATAGCGGCGCCGGGCAATGCCACCGCTGGCATAATCCCCGCCGCCGCCGCTGCCAGAATAGCCTCCCGGGTCGGGCTCTGGCGCTCCCGGTGCCGGTCCAGTGCCCGGCCCCGCGCCATAGCTGCTATCGCCCTGGTAAGCGCCCTGCATGGCGTCACGAGCCATTTCCGCCATGCGCCCGGCCCAATCGCCGAACGAACCAACTTCTGGGCCGCGCCCAGAGGAGTCACCGCCCCTGCCGCCGTAATCGCGGCGTGCCTCTTCTTCATTCTCCCGAATTTGTCGAGCGCGCCGCTGCTCTTCGGTTTCCTCGCCACCTCCACCACCGCCGCCCGTGTCCTGGAGATAAAATCCATAATCCGTCTCACCACCCACTTCACCGTAGCCGGGGGTGTATCCCGGAACCGGCAGATTTTCGTAAATGCGCGACATGTCGAAGCCGCCACGGCCAATGCCATAGCCGCCGTAGCCCTGGTCCTCCATAGAGTCTAGAACCATCATGTCAGGGCTCCGGTCCATGCCGTAGCCTATCGGCTGCATGCGACTAATCCCACGCGGGGTCATCGGCAGGGCATACGAGTTCCCAAACCCACGACCACGACCGGGACCATAGAAATCGCCGAAGGGGGGCGTCATATACCGGGACATCGGTTTCTCCTAAGAAACAACCGTATTATCGGAAAACCGTCTCCAGTTGCTCCCGTCCGAGTATACAGGAGCCCCGGAAGTCGTTCCAGAAAGGTCTAAACAAAACACGACCCTTTGCATTATTGGCCGAACGTCGGCTGGATTTGCCGTCAACTGAGCAACCGTGTAGCTCGGAAGTACAACCGGCTGTCCAATAGTCTGAGAACTTCGGACCAAGACAGAAACCGCCCGTTGAGTCTGGGCCGCCAACAGGCGGACAAAGTTCGCCCAAGGCTCGTCAACAGACGGCGGCGGATTGGGAAGGGGGGCAACGCCTGTCACCGGAGTGGGCCTTCCTGAATGTCAAAGCGCACGTCGCCTTGGCGCCAACTATCCGTGGCCCCCGTTGACTGGATCAAGGTGGCGACCTGTCGCCCTTGGACTCGAAGATCCGTATAGAGCGTCCCGCCTGAAATGGTGTATGGCCCCTTAGTCACAACCGGGGCAGACGGCCAGCGGCGAGCGTAGAAAGTGACATTCACCACGCCCGAATAAAGAGTGTAGTCAACCACCGAGCGGCGCAGGTTGAGCACCCTGTTGCCGTCTGTGCCATCTTTGGAAATATCAATTGGCGCCCATTCGACATACCGAGTAAGCGCACCGCCATCAGCGCCCAGGCCCGTTTCCTGGGCATATAAAGTACCGCCGGCCGTCATTGCCAAAGGACTGTCGTAGATCGTATCGTCTATCCAAACTGTCCGGTCGAAGGTTCCAATCGACCACCCGGCACGCGGATTCGCGACTGCTTCCAGCAGATCAATACGCACATAGCGCGAGCATTCGCCCGTCTCTTTGTCCGGGAAAAACCAATAAACCGCCGTGTATGCGTTGTCGTAGCTGGATGCAATTTTCCAAACTTGAGCAAGGTCCAATTGATCGGCAAATGCCACCTGTCGCACCGGACACGGCATAGGACGCGGCAAACCGCCATTGTAGGTGTAGAAGTTCCTTTGCGGCGTGATCCAATACGCAAGTCCGTCTTGTTCAACGGCTGCGTTCGGTCCAATCAATCCGCAATTGGAGCCGACAAGAACCGCTGAATAAAGCCCATCAGGATCGCCTGTGTAGCGAATGTAGTACAATCCCACATCGGTCCACGCCAGAATGCCGTCGCGGGTGTGCCGCGCCGCGACAATGTACGAACCAACAGACAAGCGCGTGTCGCCTGCATTGTTGGTATTGCTTGGCGTCCAGATTGTGCGGTCTTCCAAATCGGTCCAGCGGATAAGCATCGGATCAAAGATGCCCGCCGTATTCGTGCAGCCAAACGCCATCAGTGCACGCTCTGCCGTTACAAGCATGTAAAGACACTTGGCCGGCGCATTGGCCGAGACCGCAGCCCGGTCGCTGAAATCGTTGTCCCAATCGTAAATCGTGCCGCCAAGCGGATTCCAAAGCGGCGTTTCGCCATAGGTATCCATGGCGTGCGTGCGCGCTTGATTGACCACCGTGCTCGGGACAGACGTACCCCATGGGCCAGTGCCATAACCGCCCGTGCCCCAACCCGTGCCTTGCGTCGAGTTGATACGCCCGACATTTATCTCGAACAGAAAAGACGGCGTGCCGCCGCCCGAGGTCGTGGCATTGGCATTGGCAGACGCTTCGATCTGATACGAGTTCGCCGAAATCGTGCCCGTGATCGTATAGGGCTTGCCGTAATAGTAAGTCGGCGTACCGCCGCCCGAGGTCGTGGCATTAGGCGTCGAAAGAGTCTCAATCAGGTATTGGTCGGTCGAGATGGCATTGACCAAATACGTTCCTGAGATCGTGACTGTCGCAACCGCCGCAGCGCCGGAGAACGTCACTTGATCCCATGAAGCAAGACCATGCGCAACGTGCGTGACCGCAACAACACGCGAGCCCGAGATGGTGGAAAATGGCGCGGAAAGCGTGCCTGACGTACCGCCAATCGTAATGCCGGCGGCGCTGGTTGAGCCGGAGATATAAACCGTATCTCCCAACAAAGCGCCGTGCCCGTTCTGGGATACCGTCACCAAGTTTGAGCCGTTCGTGAAATTGAACGGATTGGCGGACAGCGTGCCCGTGCTTCGCGTCGGGGTGATGTTGTACATATAGGGCGCGCGGTAAACGATCAGCTTGCTTGCCGTGCCGATCATCAATTGCACCGCGCCTGAAAGCGTCACCCACGGCATCATATTGCGCGGGACGCCGGGTGCGGTTTGAATCGTCGCCCTGGTCCAGCCGCCTAAAGATTGCGCCTTGGACTGAACCCAACGAATCTTGTCAGAGTCAATAGCGTACCCTTCCGACGCATAAGCAGTATCGTCGGTTACAACGCCCGGCCGAAAGGGTATGGTTCTGAGCGCCAATTAGACGCGCCCTCCGCGACGGAAGAAGAAGCCGCCACGGGTCATTCCCCCAGACGGCGTGGTGTCATAAGAAGGCGGGACGCCATAGGTGGCTGCTCCGGCTTCTTTCATCATGGTGGGGCCGCTAGGAAGCGGCCCAGAAGGACGAGCTAAACGCCCAATGCCCCCTCGGGGCTGCGGTCCTTGAGGGCGATACATACCGCCCATTGGATAGCCCCCGTAGCCACCCATGCCGCCATAGCCGCCACCATAGCCACCGTAGCCACCCATAGGATAACCACCATAGCCGCCCATAGGATAGCCACCATAGCCACCCATGCCGCCATAGCCGCCACCGTAGCCACCCATGCCGCCAAAGCCTCCAAATCGCCCAATGCCCATGAGCGAACCAAGGAACTGTTGCATGAATTGATTTTGATCTCCCTGCGGGGAAATCTGAGGAGATTGCACAGCCTGGGGCGTAGGGGAGGGCTCGGGATTGGGGTTAGATGTGACCTGCGCCTGTTGCGTTGGCCCCGGAACATTCTGCATTGGAGAAGTCAGCGGCAGCGTCTCCTGTCCTCCAGGAGTAATCCATTCGCGACCAGTCCAATAACCCTGTCCTTCAGCCATCTAACTCTCCCTAGAACGAAACTGCGCCGGCTTGGATCTGGGCGACGACAGAGCTTGCCGTTAAGTCAGCACCAACCAACTGACGAAAAACCGGAGTGGCAGACGCCGCTCCGGTTCCGGGTCCAGCCAAAACAGTATTGGGCGCGGCGCTCACGGAACTGACACCCGAAAGCGAAGCCGCCGCAATGGCGCCATTCATCGACTGAAGGTTGACGCCATCGTTCGGATCAATTGGGCTTGCCAAATTGATGATGCGCTGGCTGGCAAAGTTCACCGAGCCCGTTGGGGCGCCAATGCTGTTCAGCGTCGGCGATACCTGCCCATCGACATAGCCCTTGGTCGCCGCATGGCTTGACAGTGTAGGCGTCGGCAGATTCGACATCGTGTAGCCGGCCATGTTGACCGTGCCGACAGGCGATGGAATCTTATCCATTGGGGCAAGCAGCGTGAACGTGTCCGTGCCGTTCGTGTACCATGGCGTCACGGACGCATACTGCATCGTCAGTTGCACGCCACCAGAAACGCCAAGCGTGCAGGTGTAGCCGCCTGACGTTCCATCATTGACGAAGAAGCCCCAACTTGCATGAGGCGGCAGCACAAAAGCCAGATCGCTTGCCTGAACACTTACATTGCGAAAGACAATCTGGCGCGTCTGATTAGGCGCAAAGTCGGTATTCGAGAGCGTAACCGTCCCGCCAGCCGAGGACAGTGTGGAGATGCTTTTAAGGCTCTGCGCAATATACGAGAGGTTTGAGTTGGTCAGAGCGCCCCAAGCATCTGCATTGCCGCCGTATGGCTGCAACAGCAACCCAAGAAGCGGATCGTATGTTCCGGTCACGACTGGACCTCCACCGAGAACGGAATCTGGTAGTCATCAACAGAGGCTTTGGTCTCGCGGAAATTGATCGCTTTCAACGCGCTCTGATACTTTGCTTCGTTGATCTGGATAAGGCTTGCCTGCCTGTCGTCCAAAACAAACCTGGATGCTTCGCAAAGCGCCGACGCCAGCAACAGATCGTAAGCGTTATCCGTCAGCCAATTCGTCTGGTTGGTATTCGACAACGCCGGCAACCGGCGACGATAGAAAAAATTGTACGGATAATTCGCGTCCGGGATGGGGAACAAGCGATACCGAGTGGAATCGTAAACAGAGTAGTAAAGCGGCTGGCCGATGTCGGTAAGACCCGGATACATCGTAATGCCAAACGCATACTGAATCAGAATAAGGATAGGATTCTGATTGTTGCTTGACTGAAGGCTCATATAGCGCAGGGCAATTAGATCGTTCGGGCGTGTGAAAAACCCGTTGTTGACGGTCAATGTGCCGGTTGCCTCATATTCCAATTGAGGAATGATAAGGTCACGATACAGGCGCGTCTCGCCATTGGCGATGAACGTCGGAACCTGGGCAACAAAGCTCGTGTCCGTGTTTTCCATCCACGTCTGAACGTCGCTAACCAGGGTGCTGTAATCGTAGGTCGGCATGGATGATGAACCTAGCTAGGCCAGCCCGTCGTGAAGTCGTAATTGCTGATGGATTCCGATGTGGTCAGGGCATTAATCGCGCTTTTGTGCTGCGCCTCAACGGCGAAGCATTGATTGATGAAGACCTGCAAGTCCATGTCAACCGGCTGCTGAACAACCAACTGCGCCTTGTTCAAACGGTAATTGGCAAGTGCGGCAATCTTTTCTGTCCGAACGGCATCAATCGGGCGCCCCTCAAGCTCGTAAGTCGCGGTGACGAGCGGCTGCGCTGCATCAACCGCATACGTCGGCGTAGACGAATTTTGCTGCCACGCGGCGGGAGTCGGGTAAATGTCCTGAACCACCCAATAGCCCTTGCCAACATATTCATTGTGAAAGTTGGGCGCGGTCCAGGAAAGGTCTTCGATGCTTCCAGGGCCAGTCTGCGCGAGCCCGATCAAGAAAGCAGGCAGCGGAGCCGGTCCGGAAAGCATGGCGCGGGAGGCGATGTCTATCAGGGCGTAATACATTTCAATCTCCTAATAAAGCTCAACGCGGAGGCCGCTGTTGCCGCCCGTGCCCGCCACTCCACCGCTGCCGCGACCACCGCCACCGCCGCCAAACGAGCCTCCATTCCCACCATCGTTCGCGGTCGAACCCGAGCCAGTGGTATTGGGTGGATCGGTCATTGGCGCCGCCGTAACCGAAGCAGGGAGACGACCGGCGCCGCCGGTTCCTCGCCAGCCACCACCACCGCCGCCGCCGCCGTTATTGCCGCTACCAGCCGACGAGCCGCCCCCTGGCGAAATGCCCGCGCTCGGCCCCGGTGCCCCGCCGTTGCCGCCGTTGCCGTAGTAGTCACCCACGCCACCTCCGCCGCCGCCTGATGTGTTCCCGTTACCGTTAGCTCCATCCCCGCCAGTCCGGTTTATGCTGCCGCCAGTGGCGGTGCCACCTGTGCCCTTTGTCGTCCCGGAAGCTGTCGCGCCAGCATTGGCTGTCATGCTGATTGGTTGGCCGTTTAGGATGCCCGTCAATGTTGCAGCCGAGCCAGATCCGCCTGTCGTGCAAGTAAAAGTAAGAGTTCCACCCTCTCCGTTAAGCTGCACCGGAAACCAACACCAACCACCTGCGCCGCCGCCGCCGCTGTAGTTTCCCGAGCCGCCATTGCCGCCGGGACCTGCCAAAGTCAAAATCGCGACGCTATATCCATTTGCAACAGTAATAGTTTGCGACGATGTATAGTCAGTGATGCTCGCGCTCAAGGTTGAGCCCGTGAATGCCGCTGCCCTCTGCGTCAGTCCAGGAAGAGACCCCATTGGGCGTTGCCCAATAGGCGGCAGAACATTGGTCACAAGATCAGCCATCAATCATCTCCCCTTGCGGGCAACTTTACAGGTTCGTCCCATTGATCTGGAACAGCACGCCATCCGTCACCGCAACGCCAATGCCGGCGTAGATCGCATTGCCGGCGGCGTAAGGCAGATAGAGCGGATTGGTCGGGCCAATCGCAATCCCATTCGGGTGCAAGAACGAAAATGGCGTTGGACCCGAAGTCGCTGCCGCCGTGTAGGCCGTCAGCGTTCCAACCGTGATTGGCGTTAGCGTGGTGCCGCTATCTGTAGACCAATAAATCGCAACCCAAGAGGCCGTGATCGTATTGGAAGGCACACATGAGATGCCGGTAACAATGGTGCCATTTGCGCCAATGCTACCAGCAGTTACCAGTGCCACGGTGTTTGTGTTGGTCGCAGTGCCAATCGCGGCTTTGGCGGCCGTGACCTTGCACTGGTAGAAGAAACCAGACTGTCCGAATGCTGCGGTGTTGGTGACGGCCATTGGAACTTACTCCTAGAAAGAAAGCGCAGTTGCTTGAGTTTGGGCAAGCGTTTGTCCCGACGAAAACGCTACTGTCGTGGCACTCGTAGTCCGACCAAACGCATCGAAAGTCAGGACGGGAATTTCTGAAGCGCTGCCATAGCTGCCGGCGGAAACGGTCGTGGTGGAAAGCCCAAGGGTTCCCGAGGTAGTAATAGGCCCGCCAGTAAGCCCACTTTGAGTCCCGACAAAAGTAACTGTACCCCCGGCCGCAATAGGCGCCGTGGTCATGGTCGAATTGTCGGCGAACCTGAGCGTGACTACCTGAGCCGTTGAGAACGATCCGGTTGAAGAAGATGTCAACCCGATAGAAGCGCCGTTGATCGTTCCACCAGATAGCGTAACGGTATTAAGCGTCGGGCCGGAAAAGGTGCCTCCGGAGATGGTGACGCTTGTAGCGGTAATAGTGCCGCTGAAAGTTCCCCCCTGCACCGTGCCGCTGGACAGCGTAGATCCGGACAGCGTACCGCCCGACAGAGTGCCTGATACGAGGTTTGTACCAGACAGGGTAGAGCCCTCAACGGTGCCGCTGGACAGCGTTGAGCCAGACAGAGTGCCGCCCGACAAAGTGCCTGATACGAGGTTCGTACCAGACAGGGTAGAACCCTGCACCGTGCCGCTGGACAGCGTTGAACCAGACAGCGTGCCGCCCGACAAAGCGCCTGATACGAGGTTCGTACCAGACAGCGTTACTGTCTGAACTGTCCCGCCTGAATAGGTGGAGTTGGTTATAAGGACGCCATCAAGAGTGCCGCCCAAGACGGTCGGGTTGACAAGCGTTGCGCCCGAAAGCGAAAAACCTGAAAGCGTTACATTGACGAGCGTATTGCCCGACAGCGTGCCGCCAACAATGGATCCGGCAAGCGAGTTCGTGCCCGAGATAGTGGCATTGCTGATAACCGCACCACTGACAGAGGGCGTATTGAATGTACCGCCGTTGACCGTGATGCCGGCAAAGGTAAGCGTAGAAGGCAGTCCGATGACATAAGACCCGGATGTATAAGTCGTGCCCGGTCCACTCACCGAAATCTGGTTGGTCGTGCCCGTGATCGTAATGTCTTTGACGCTGCCGAAATCGACGGCAATGCCCGAGGCAGACGTGATGTGCCCCTGCTGGTCAATGGTGATGGACGGGATGCTGGACCCCGTGCCGTAGGTTCCGACGTTAACCGTTGAAGAATCGTGGTTGATTGTCGGGTTGGACGAGCCATCGCCATTATTTACATAGATTTTCGTGCCGCCCGTAAACGTGCGCGACACATAACCATTGCCGGTATACGCAAGAAAGCCCGGCCCTGTTACCCCCGAAAGAGGCGAGCCAAGCGCCTGCGCCAGCGTAATCTTGTAGGTGGTATAGCTTCCCGTTGGCAGAACAGGCGCATCGACAGGAACCAGCATCCCGCCAAGAGAGGTCGTGGTCCACGTCGGCAGATTGGATATACGGATACCAGTCACGCTAGTTCTCCGTATCTATCGCAAAGTCTGTGTCGGTAAGCAGGTTCTCCGGCGTCTCCGACTGAATGTTGTACGTGTCATTCTTCGTATCAGGACGCGGATCGCGAACAGGAATCGGGTCCGCCGTAAGCTGCGGATTGCGAAGCTGTTCCTGCGGCTCGTCAAGGCAATACGGGCAGACAAGCTGGCGAAGATTCACCAGCGAGTTGCCGCGCCAATCGTACTGCCATTGAAGCGCCGTCCGGTTCCATTGGAACTTGCAGCGGTCGCACATGGCGACGCTGATCGGATTGTTCGGGTCAATGGTTACATGAAGCCCAGGCATCAGATTCTCCAATAGCTCCCTGCCTGGGGCTCAAGACGCATCGGCACCTTTTCAGAATTTTGCTTCACTGCATTGAAGTACGTCTGGGCGGCCTGTTGTTTGAGAAAGCCGACTTTATCTAACGTCATCGTGGCATTGGCCTTCATTGCCTCGCGGCTCGCAATGCGGAAGGCGAGAGCGCTGCAAATAGCCTCGGACCACAGATATGGGACGTTCGGATTTTCCGTGCCGCGCCCATTCGCATCTTGAAGCTGAACCATGCGGTAGTAGCGGATTTCGTCGTTGCTTTGATCCGTCACCGGCCACATGTGGGTGATATACTGAGGCGTCAGCTTATCCACCCAGAAATTCGTTGGACGCCCGGATTGCGTTTTGTTCGGCAGTTCCATGTAGTTTTGCCGGGAAAAGCGCGTCAGGATGTAGTCATAGTTATCGCGACGCAGAACCACTTCCAGCAGATCGACCGTTGACGATGGCGACGTAAACGTGGTCTGGCCCGAAACAATTGGCACCACTTGAAGGTCAATAGCCCATAAGCGCGGACCATTGTTCGCCCAATCGCTGAACAGAGTATTCAATTCGCGAATGATGAAGCGTTGATCGCGAGCGGTCACACTCTCAATGTCAAGGCCAGCCCTCTCCTGTGCCTGCTCAATAAGAGCCGGCATGGTGAACTGGAAATCATAGGTGCCGCTAGTCGCCACTTACTTGGACCTGAGCTTGGAAAGAGTCTGCGCAAGACGGGCGCGCTTGCCTAGCACGCCGCCCTTCTCTGCCGCTGCCGAGAGCTTTCCGGCCGGGATCTTCTTGCCTTCCGGCACGCCAAGCTGCTTACGCAGCGCGCCGGGCTTTCCTATCGCGCCGGCAATCCAGTTTTTCTTGGAACGCATGGCACCACCTAGACTCCCGTGGGATTGACGATAAAAGTCAAACCACCCGTACTGCCGGCCGAATTGACCACAATGCGAATAGCTTTTGGCGGGACCGTATAGCTGCCCTGGGAACTTGTAACAGTGCCCGACATGGTGGCGCTGGAAAACCAAGTCTGAGTGCCGGGTTTTTGAACATCGTCGTAGGTGGACTGGACGGTGTAGTTGATCGTGCCGGAAACATTGACCTGCATACCAATGTCGGCCGGCGTGTTGTAAGCGTTCGGAATAAACGGCCGCGACGTGCCGGTAGTGTCGAACCCGACGCGGATGCTGGTCATGGTAGACGGCGACGTGATTGAGTTTACCGTCATGAACGCCTGGGTCGTCGTGACCGAATTATTGTTCGGGCCAGACAGCGTTTCCGACACTGCCAGCGAGCTATAGGTGTAGCCCGCAACAGTGATTAAGATAGCAGACAGATTTTGCGTGCTGGTAAGCACAACCGGCCGCTGGAAACCAGACAGGGTTACATAAGAAAAATCCTGGTTCGACTGGTTTGCCAGAACGCCGTTGAAAACAATCGAGGTCGCTGTCTGAGCAAGCGCGACCTGATTGTTTGCATGCGGCTGAAAAGTGAATACGGCCGGGCGTGCCATGGCATGACTCCTACGCTACCTTCTGGTCTTCTGGTGCTTGCTTGGTGATCGCATCAAGCAAGCGGCCCTGATAGACCTTGTTACCGACGTGAAGAAGATGAATGGACGGGTCCACCCAAACCTCAAAGCCACACTCGCTGGCCCTGTGCATGAAGGTATAGTCTTCACTGAACAGTTTGCCGCCAACGATAGACGTGTCAAACAAAGCATAAACACGCCGACCGTCATCATCATAACAGAGATGCGGGTATGCTTGAATCATTCGCTCGATTACTGAGCGATGAATCATCAAAAACCCTGTGCCAAGCTCGGTTGCCCGAAGACATCCCGTCATCGGGTCCGGTTGAAGAACCGGCCCCACCAACCGCGCACAATAGCTAGGAGGCTCCATCTTGCGCGGTCCAGCCGCTCCCACAACCAACTTGCCGCTTTTCGCAAGCGCAATAAGTTTGGCAACGGAATCTCCATCCCATCCCATGTCGGCGTCAATGAACAGAGCGTATTCGCAATCCGTTGTGTGCATAAAAGCATAAATCAAGTTATTGCGAGCACGCATAAGCAGACTTTCCCCAGGCAATGTAATCAGCGTAGGGAAATCTGCATGACACATCAGCAAGGACTTAATGGTTGAAGTCCATGACTGAAGAAACTGAGTTGTTACATTGTTGTCATGCGCTGGAGTCAGAATGGCAACTTTAGCGCCGTTAATATTTACCTGCCACTCGGGCATTTTAGAGAAAAACTTAGTCAGCCGGTCAAACACCAGTGGGCGTTCGCAGTCGGTCCAGCGCACCCATGTTTTCGTATCCGCCTGCATTGTTGCCGTGGCGAAGTTCAATCGCCCATCAACAACCTGCATATTTCGAGCGTAAGTTTCGTCCAGACCGCTCTTGCCGACAGCCGGGTGCATATGCTCGGTAATCACGTCGATCAGGACGCGCCAGCAATTGAAGCCGCGCCCGATGTTTTCCCAAAGATCGTCCACAAAATTGTGGATCATCCCTCGGGGCGCCCAATACCCGACAGTCCGAATCAGATCGCCACCAAAAACTACGGCGCCTTGCATACGGCCCAAAGCGACATTTTCATTTGCTTGCCAAAGATCATTCGCCGACGCAATATTCTTGCTGCCAGCAGCCTCAATCAGTTTGACATCCCATTCCTTAGTGCGGACATGCAAATCGTCCGTAATCATGCCGTACCACGGCAGATCGGGATAGTTGTCTACGCACCAGTTCCAGACGCGGGCAACACCGCCCAGGTCATTTGGCAGGAACTTAAATGACCAGTTATTCGGCAAGCGGATGTTGTCGTACTTTGACGGATCTTCTCCGTCAATGACGATGAGGCCGGCGCTTTGGGTGCCGGCCTCAGTAATCTTGTCTAGAGCCTGTTGAAGACGCTCAGGCCGATTGCGTGTGGGCAGGAAGAACACCGGGCCTCCTTAGCCAGAGTATTGCGGGACTCCATAGAGGCCGGTCGTGGTGTTCGGGTCATCAAGGTTAATCGTGGCAACAAAGACCTTCGCACCATTGGCGGCGCTCTGAAGGGCATACTTACCACGAACATCGCCAGAAGTCGCGGTCGCCGTCGTAGTAACGGCAGCCGTAAATCCAGCCGAACTGGTAATAACAGTGCCGTCGTAGTTCATGAGAACCTGACCGGGATAAAGTGCCCGATACGGGAACCCAATGGTGTCGCCGACGCCAATAGCCACGGGACCAACCGTATTACCCGTTGTGCTCGCCACCGATACATAGCGCATGGTCTTCGGGCTGGTCACGGTCTGGACACCAGACGGACCAGTGAAGGTCTGCACCATGATGGCGCCCGAAGTGCGGGTGCCGTCAAGAGCGACGATTTCCTCGCGCCCCGAGATGGTAATCGCCACAGCCGCAACAGACGCCGTGGAGCCTGTCGCGGTAACAACACGAGCCACACCCAGGTCAACATACGTTACGCCCTGGATGGTGACAGTCGAGAATCCAGGGCCAGCCGCAATCGTCCAATTCGCATTGGAGACCGTAGCAAAGTTCGCCGCCGCGCTTGCCGTCGAAACGGTAGGCGTGGCGGAGAAGGTATAAGACTGAGACGCGAAAGCGCCGGCAATCGGGTAGGCCCGATTAAAGACGTTACCAACCCGAATGCCAGAGCCAACATGGGTCGGAGGAGCGTTTCCAGAAGCCATGATCTACCTCATCCGTTCCAAGACCGACCGATTACGAAGCCCCCGAGCTACCGAAGCCGGCGCGGAAGTTCGAGACACCGAAGGAGTAACGGGTGATACCCTTGACCTTCAGGTTGTCGTTGTCGAAGTCGGTATACATGTCGATCTCAAGCGGCTCGCGTTCGTACTTCTTGAAGCCGCTCGGCGCGTCCGTAAGCAGGAACCACGCATTCGGGTCAGTGAGGAACTGGTTGACCCGATAACCCTGCGGGACAGCCGACATGTTGACCAGAGCATTGATGTCGTTGTTGGCCGTGCCGACGCGGAACTGAGACTCAAGGATACGATCCGCAGTCCACTGAAGCTGCGGCGGGACGATCAGCTTCTGAGTCTTGGTCATCACGATCAGGCCAGCCTGATTCTTGAACTGCTGGATCGCGACATTGGCGTCTTCAAGCGAAGTCTCGTTCAGATCCGCCTGCACCGTGAAGGTATTGGCAACCGTGCCGCCATCAATCGGGTGCGTAGTCGAAAACAGCGGCTTGCCGTCGCCAATCGGATAGTTGGTGTCGAAGCCGTTGTTCAGGATGCCGGCGCCCAGAACTTCTTCGGTCTGGCCGAAGGAATCCTTGAGAGCCTTCGCCTGAAGCGGAAAGCGGGACTTGTAGAGATTGTCCTTGATCGCCTGACGGGTGATGATGAACCCAATCGAGACGTACTGATGGATGTAGTTCGTGATGAACCGCTGACCCATCGTGTCGTAGAAGGTGCCGGCGCCTTCAGCACGAAGCTGCGCGAGGCCAAGCATCTTGATTTCAACGTCAACCTCGACAGCCTTGTCCGAGGTATGAACGTCAAAGATTTCCTTCCACTGCGCCGGATACGTGGGGAAGTCGCCGAAAATATCGGCAAGCCCCGGCCGAAGCATGGAGGCAATAGATGCGGTATTAATTGCCATTGGTAATTCTCCTGTGCTTCGCCGTTAGATTCCGGACGTACCGGAACCGCCCTTGAGGATGTGATTATTAATCACGACCTCAACGACGTTGTAGCCAACACCGAATCCGTTATTCGCCGGATACTGAGCGAGGCGAAGCGCCTTGAGGTTCAGATCGACGGTGGTAGCGCCACTCGACAGATTCAGCGCGTAGCCAGACTGGCCGTTCTGGCTATTGCCAGTGCCGCTGACAAAATTGTAGTTCAGATTCAAGCCCGTCTGCGTCATGCCCGCCGAGGTATTGGTCTCAATCTGGAAGATAACCGTGGGGTCATCAACAATCTGGGCAACCGCCGTCGAGCCGGTCTGAAGAGTCGTGGAGGCGGTCCACATCGGCGGGCCAAAACCGCCAAGACCGCCAGGGAACACCGCGCCAGCGCTGGTGACGTACTTGACGCCCCAGAAGACGCCGATAATCGGCGAGCCGGCAACGCCGATGCCGATGGTGCCGTCGTTCAGCAGAGTGACCGGATCACCCTGAAACAGGCTGGTGGCATAACCCGAAGCGATCAGATAAGAGCCGAAGCCGCCATTCCAGGGCAGCCCGTCAATGTGCCGAGACGGCCGAAGGCCAGTCGGGGCGGCGGTTCCGTTTGCCATATGGCGAGCCTCCAAAAGCAAAACCCGCCGGCCGCAAAAAGCGGGGGCGGGCTAATAGGTCTAATTTTCTCGCTAAAGCCGGAGTCTCAGGGCGTCAAGCCTTACGGCGACGAACTTTCGACTTTGCGAACAAGACTAGATTATCTTGCTTTATGGGGGTGTCAATAGAAATCAATCAGGCTTGATGGACTCCGAAACCTGTTCAATGGTCGTATGGCTGCCGAAATCCTGCATCGGCATCAAATTGTCTTCCTGAGCCGCGCTATTGGCCCAACTGACGCTACTGATCCGACGCAGGTTCTCGTCCGCCATGGCCTCGCGCTCGCGCCGGATATCGGACGTGTTGCGCTCGCACAACACTAATCCGCCGTTCATGATGACAGTCGGCGCATTGTAGGCATCGCCAAAGATCGCCCGCATATCCGGCGGCGACCACTCAGGATGCCGGTCCACCGGCACCGGACGCCATCCCTTCTGGAGACTCAGACGCATATTGTCCGGGTCGGGCTGGTTGCGGGCAGTCGCGCGCTTCCACGCATACGTCACGCCGGGCGGGATGCGCGCCGGGTCGATGTAAAGTCGGCCAGTAAAAGCAGCCGCCGGAGCGACGCGAGCCTCTGCGCGGCGAGTATTCATGCCGCGAGAATCATTCAGACGACTAGACCTGCGAGGCATGGGAACTCCTTAAACGCGGTTGTCTTTGTTGACGATGGAAATGTTTACCGGCCCTGCGCTCGGATTCTTGAGCAACATGGCGTAAGCCTTGAGCTTGTCGTCCCGGCTGTATGGGCGCCCGTCAGGATGCTTGCGATTGTTGTAATGAATCAAGGCGTATTCTTCCTGGTCCTTGCTCAAGCTTACAATGTTATTGCTGCGCCCTTGCGGAACGCCACGAGAGGCGGGGGCGACCGGGCTCTGTCCTGACATGGGCGGCATCCTTGGGGCCTGTCGCTGTTCCTGTCGAGGCGCTTCCTCTGACGGGAACTGGCTGTTCATATAATTGCTGATCTGTTGAAAGTAAGCCGGCGTACCGATCTCATTTGCCCGCCCAAGGCGCGTCAACTGGCGTTCATAAGTATCGGCAAAGTCCCGCGCCGTCTCGTGCAGTACCGGATCGAAGTCGGGAGACCCCTGATCAAACCAGGAGTTATTCTCAACCCATGCCCCAAACGGCGTCTTCTGTCCGTTGGACGCCTCGACCGGCGGCAGCACGTCAGGCGGCGGGGCCTGACGTGCCTGCTGGCGCGGCTGTTCATATTGCGGCTGCGCCTGCTGCGCCTGCGACGGTGCTGGAATGCGAGAAATCTGCGCCTGGATTCCGCTGATCTTGACCGTCAATGCCGACTCGGCTTCGGTGTCGCCCGAATCCTTGGCGAGCTTGAGGTCGCGCTTGGCAAGCTCCAGATCGCGCTCAAGCGCCTGCTTGCCGTAATGCAATGCGGCTTCGATGGCTTCCTGGCTCGATGCCCGTGCCGCCGCAAGCTCCTCGGCAAAGCGCTGGCGTTGCGCCTCGGCCTCCCGCTCGACTGCTGCCTTCTGAGCAGTTAGCTGGTTGATGCGGGTGCTTGGGTTGATTCGAGGCTTGCGTTTCGGGCCTTCGCCGTCGCCCGCGTCTTCCGCTGCCTGTTCCGGCTTTGCTTCAACAGGTGCATCGCCTTCGATTTGAACCTGAATCTCTTCGGCAGGCGCTTCGGCAGGCGCATCCTGTTTAATATCCGATTCAGCCATCTTATCAGATCCTATCAGCTAAGTGGATCGGCTCTGCCTTTGCCGGATCGGTAATCACCATGATGATCTTGTCATCCGGGACCGCCAGCATTGGAACCTTGCCGTAGGCAAACAGAAGCGCCTCGTGACGAGGGAACATCACCCAATCGCCAATCTTGCACCACGGCTGCTTAAATCTTGGGGTGCCATCGGCATTCGTGCCACGATAGGCGTCGTCGCCCATGCCAACCACCAGACCCGTAACAGACTGGTACTTGTCGGAAATCTGAACGCTCGACGGCGCGTAAAGCGTGTGCTTCTTGCCGTCTGGCCCCTCGATTACCTTCAATTCCTCGGGGCGCAGATAAATCATGATCGCGACGTAATAGCCGCAGGGGGTAGGAAGATCCAAACCGCCGCTTGCTTCAGAGAACTTCTGAGCTACAAAAGCAACAGCTTCGGCTTCTTCGTGGGCCTCGATTCGGCTCGGGCCAATCCTAGTAGACGCTCCGTCCGTCATGGTCTCCTGCTGTATTTGGTTTCAGAGGCCGCTCTTCGACCATCTTCTTCCAAATATATTGTAAAGACGCTTCAGCTTCAAGAAGACCTTCGCGCTTGCCTACAAGCCGATGATAATTTTCAAATGACTGGACATTGCCCGAGACGATGCTCTTGTCCAAAGACGCAATAGCAGCCGCAATCTTGGCGCGGCTTGCTTCGTAAAAAGCCCGAAGATCCATTACTTCTTCTTGAGAATTTCGGTCTTAACGTCGGCTTTGTTGAAGTCCTTGGCGACGGAAACCGGAATCCCGACCTTCTTGGCAAAAGCCGGAGAATGCGCGGCAGCCGCCATCAAGCGCGCCTGCTTGGTTGACCTGGAGGGCATCTAGATTACTGATTTTTCGCCGACGCACTTCCACTTGCGACGGCTCAGATTGTTCGGCGAATTGGGATCGCGCGCTGCTTTCGGATGCTGGCGATTGATCCCGGCAGAGCGAGCGCAATACGCATCGCCTTTGGACGTGCCGGGGCGGATTCGATCCCCGCCGCCTTTTGCCTGCCCGGCCTGCCCATAAGAGATATGGCGCGTGCGACCGGACTCGCCCTTCACAACCTTGACAAACCGTTTGCCGGGGGCAGGCTTGCCACCCCCGGCCATCCGGCAATCCTTGACGGCCCTTGAGGCCATTAAATAACGCCCTTCGTCTTCATCGGCTTGACCGGATTTCCGGCCTTGTCCATCGCGCCATGACGCTGTTTCCCAACGCCACCCATCGCCATCTTCACACGCGCCATCTTGTTACGTGGTGCGCCGCCCGTCTTCATCGGACCCGGCACAGCCATCTCGGCTTCCGAAGCCTGCTGCGCCCGCGCAATGCCACGGCCTGCGCCCTTACGGGCAGCCATGCGCTCGGCCAGCATGTCTGCCGCCGTCATGCCCATCTTGCCGCCGCGCCGCATCGGCATGGAATCGGCCTTGTCCATCTTGCCGCCATAACGCATTGGCTTGGAGCCGGCCTTGTCCATGCGCTCGTCAGCCGCCGAGCCCTCAAACTTCTTGACCGGCATTCCGCGCTTCTTTGCTGAAATGCGATCCGCCGCCATATCGGCAGCGTCCTCCTTCATCGAGTGACGCGGCGTCACCGCGCCACCCTTGGCAAAGCGGCTCACCGCAACGCCCTCCTTGAACATGGTCGGCGCCCCCTTCTTCAGGCCGGACTCGGCCGAAGAAGTATCCTTGTTGAAGTCGGCGCCGTACATCTTGCGAGCCTTGTCGTACTGCGCCTGATTGGACATCTTCATGGCAATGGCCTCCTAAGCCCTTCCAGGAAAGCGCGGCGAAGGCCGCTTGATGTTGAGATCCTTTGCAACATTCATCGTGGCAACCTTGAGCTTCACATCATCTGCCTGGGCGCGAGCCTGGGCAATGAGATCCGCCTTGTACTTCTCGACCTCGGCCTTGCGCATCTCAATCCGTTCCTTGGACTGAGACTGCGCAATCTTGGCCTCGACATCGGCCATCATGATGGAAGCCGGGTCTGGCGACTGGTTCTGGGCCGCTGCCTGGGCAGCCTGCTGCTGTTCCATCATCGCAAGCTGCGCCGAGAACTCGGCAATCGCATTCTCGATCTGCGGCGGCAAAGGCTGGCCCGGAGGAATCGGCGGCAGGCCCAAGGACTGCAACGCCATCTTCCGCGCTTTATTGGCCTTGTGCTCCTGGATATGTGCCGTCAAAGCCAGCGCCAGCGGGTTGGGCTGCGCCGGGGCGCCCGGCGCCGGGGGCGTCTGTGCCGCCTGCGGCAGCGACAACATCGGCGTATGGACCGCAATATGCGCGTCGTCGGCCTGTTCCCATCCGACCGTGATCTGTTGACCCTTCAGAGCAAGCACGTTCTCGGCCCCCGGCTCCATGGGGGGCGATGGCTGCGGGGCCGGCGGAATTAGCTTATCGACATTGGGAACGCCCATTTCGGTGAACATGCGGGCCAGAGCCTCCCGCTGATTCACCAACTGCGGGCTAGACGAAGCAATGCGAAGAACGCCTTCCGCTCGCATGATGCGCTGCGCCGACGAGGACACGTTCGGATCGCTAACCGGAACCACATCGACGCGCCCATCGAAGTCCTGGCGCATGATGGCGGAAACGCCGCCCTTGACCGGGAACGGATAAGGCGTCTCCGGCAGAATCTCGGCAAACAGACCGGCGAGAAGCTGGAACTCCTCGCTCATGCTCTTGTGAATGCGCCGAAAGATGCCCGACTGCGGACGACGCGCCGCCTCAAGCAACGCAACCGTGGTCCCGACCGGCGCATCCTGCCGGCCTTCGCCTACCGCAATCGCAGACGTATTGGCAAGCGAGCGCGTATCGTTCTTGAGCTTGTCGTAGAAAGCGATGCTGTTCTGGTCCGCGCCCTTGTAGGGCAACGGCATGATTGCATCCTGAATCCGCTGCGCCGGCCCCAGGTCGATCTCGGTAAATTCGGTCGGCCCGATACGAAGCGTCGTTTCTTCGTTGTTCATCCCCCGGACGCGCAAACCGCCGGGGAAGTTTGCAAACGTGCCTGCATCCACCACCTGCCGGGTGATGGCAGTCAGAACCTTGGCTCCGCCGCCAAGCACATGGAAATACCCAAGGCCGTAGAAGCCGAAGCCGGGGAAGAACTTGTGATGTGTGAAGTACCGGCGCTTCTCGCGACGGTCATCCGTCTCTTTCCAATTGCGACGGATTGCCAGAACCTTCTGACTGTCCCAATCGAAAGTGACAATATAAGGAAGGGGCAAGCCCTCCTTGAGGACATCTCCCTCCAGATAAGAGTCAAGGTCGATGTCCGCGTGACATTCCGCCAAGCGGTACTCGCGGTCGCCGTCATAAACAGATCGCGAGCGCCCCTCGATTCTGTTGACTGCCCGCTCGGTCGGCGACTCTTCCGGCGAGCCGGAAGGCGCATCAACCTTGATATCCCGGTAAAATCCTGTCTGCTGGTACAGCATCAATTCGCGCTGAGACACATTAATCATGTGCGTCAGACGCGAAGCGGTCATTAGGGACGAGGCATTGTAGTTGACAATGAACTTGTCGGGCGTGATGTAAGGCTGCGTCGGACGCCCGAGGATCGGATCGTTGTAGGTCTTGGTGAACATCGAACCGACGCCCGCCAGCCAGAAGAACATCTGGTCGCGGTCCTCATAGTATTCAGGGGAATACTTGGTGAGGAAAATGTTCATCCACTGCTCGATGCGAGACGCCTGATCCTTGGTCTGCTGCGTTTCCTCGCCGACAGTCTCGGTCTTCACCGGCCCGCTGTTCGGCAAAAACTCTCCGCGCATCTCGGCCTGAATGCGGATCACCGCCTCCAGCATCGTCGAATCGAACGAGGCGCAGGCGCCCTTGAACGGATAGGTCGCGCTCTCTTCAAACTTCAACCCGAGCAGCGACATGCCCTGGGTATATTGCTGCTCCCAATCGGTGCGGGATTTCTTGTCCGCCTCGATTGCTTCCTTCAATTCGCCCGACAGCTTGTTGAGTTGCGTGTCGTCGATGAACTCCGCCAGATTGGCGTCATGACGGATAGGGTCGTTGGCAGGATCGGCGGGCGGGGTCAGATCGACCGCCAGAGTCCCGTCGTCATTCTCGAACACCTGAGCACGCGCCATGGCCTCTGGGTCAACAAACCCGCCGGCAGGCGCAAAGCCAGCCGGCCCCTGGCCGATCATAGGGCGTAATTGTGTCATCTCACGCCAAACATACTAGTAAAGGGGCCTCGAATCCAGAGACTCCGCATACCTTTTCTTGGGCTTCGCCATCTGGTCGTCAGGATGAAACACCCATCCCGACACGGAAAGACGAAGTAAAGCCTGAGTCAAAACGTCAACATCGTCCCGGCTTTCCGCATTGGGGAAGCTCGTCATGCTTATCAGGAACTGGTCCACCCAATTGAACGGCCGCTCAAAAGATGGCCCCTGGTACGGGACATAAACCATGCCCGACTCCAGAAGATGCGTGACCCGGCGCACGCGCTCCACCTTGTCGCCGTACTTGCGATCCGGCCGGAACGGCGTCGCCCGGATTCCGGCCCGCGCAAAATCCGAAATCAAACTGTCGCCCGAAGACTTGGCCTCTACTATAATCATGTTTGGACGACGCTTGGGGTCTATTCTTTCTCTTGGATTCTTCCAGTCATCGTTCAAGTAATCTTCAGCCAATTGCAACGCAGTCTTGCGAAGCTCCGGGTATTCAACCCGCGCTCGCCAGCGGGCCAGCAGGATTAAGGCCGGAGTGCCGCGCTCAGTCTTCCAGACGCCGTAGGTATGACAACATGAGAACGCAGCCTTGTCCTTCGACGACAGCGCGGTGTCCCAGGACTGAATGATCCAATTGCATGTCGGGCGCTTGGCCTGCTTCCACGGCTGGAACCAATGCTTTTTGATGATCCCGCCCTCTGCCGGCGCGGGGCGCTGCTGGAACTGGCCGGAGTAGCCATACTCCCCCAGGTTCGCCTTGAGCCGCCTGATATGCTCCTTGTCGATCCGGCGCTCGAACAGAAGCTCGCCTTCGTACTTGCGCGGATCTTGCCACTTGTTTGGCGCCGACGACGGCAGTACCACGGTCACGCATCTGCGTCGGGCCTCGAACTCGTTGGGCAGGCATAGATGCACCCATCCAGCCCGGTCATGCGCAAGAATGTGTCCAGACACATCTCGTTCGTGAGTGCGCTGCTGCACCACGACCAGACTGGAATTTTGCGGGTCGTTCAAACGTGTCGGCACCACCTGCGTCCACCATTGCAGGGTGGACTGAAGCATCTGCTCGGACTGGTCGCGGACGGAATTGGGATCGTCGGCAACGACGCGATCCGCGCCACGGCCCGTCATGGTCGAGTCGGGCGACGTGACTATACGCTCGCCTCCCCTGTCGTTGGCGAAATGATCCTTTTTGTTCCGATCCTCAAGCAGCGTGAATCTGTCGCCCCATCGGGTCTGATACCATTCGCTTTCCAGCAAGCGCCGGCACTTGATCGACGCATCCTCTGCAAGCGTGAACGAGTAAGACCCATAAAGGAACTTGCGCGCCGGATGCCTGATCCATTCCCATGCCGGCCACGCAACAGACGTTATGTCTGTCTTGAGCAAACGCGGGGGGAAATTGATAAGCAACCGCCGCACCTTCCCGTTCGTCACGGCCTCAAGATGCTCGCACGCCGCCGCGATATGCCAATTGTCCACGAACTCATAGCCGGGCTCGATAATGTGCCAAGCCTGCTTGAAAAACTCGTAAAGGCTTTCCTCCGCCTTCAGGCGAAGCTCAAGCTCCTGAGCCAAGGCGGCAAGGTCAATCTTCTTCATTCGCCAGCTTCTCGAACAGCATGTCCATCATTACAGTCGGATGACGCCCGTTCTTGCAACAGGCTTGCAGAAATCCGACCAAGCCGCAGAAATCGTCCGGGCGCACGCGATGACTTTCGCGCTGAAACAGCGCAAACAGTTCCGTCACGCTAAGATGATGCGGCGCTCGTATTCTTGGGCGGCTCGATTTCGACATACTGCTTTCCCTTCAACTCCTGCAACAGCCTGACAATATCGGCTGTCCGCATGTTTTCGGGCTTGGATTCCACCATCACTTCCTTCTTCTCGACACGCAGGCCCAGAAGCGTGCCGACCTCCTTCATGGCGTTCAAGGCCGTGCCGAAGTCGGATTCCTGCAAGGCCCGGTCATAGACATGCTGAACATTCGCGATAAGCGAATCCCGAGTATGCCGGATATGCACGACTTCGCCATTTGACGCCGTGCGCGCTTGCTCCACCGCCTCCTTTATGTCGGGACGAGCTAGAAGCTGTTGCGCCGTGACCTCAAGCGAATACGCCGGATGCCGGATCTGGCTGGTGGTAATTGCCAGAAGCGGATCGCCGGTTCTCACATACTCCTGAACGAAGATTGCTTCGTCCTCGGTCATTATCCCCACGCATCCTTCAGCACGCGCCCTGCCGGGTATTCGCTCGCCAGGGCGTCGAGCGCCTGGGCAGGATCATACAACTCGATAGGCCACCTGATATCGGCAATGTCGCCCCGCTGCACCACCAGTTGCGACGGCGCGTGGTGCGATGTGACATCCGCTATTGCCGGGCGCTTGGCATGAAGCACCGCCATCAGGCGCGTAAACGACGGCAGCGGCCAGTCAGGCGTCAGCTTCAGGCACAGATTGCACCGCGACCGCATCAACATCTGGTTTCGCTGCGTAAAACTCAAGAGCCCCGGCACCCACCCGACTACATGCTTCTTGCTAAGCTGGTTCAATATATCGACCCGATACTGCGTGGCCGGGCCGGTGAAGGAAAAATCCAGATCCGGTTCGCACCCCAGGCGCTCCATCTCGGCCCGCAAGGTCGGCGAATATCCAACCCCCAGATACCGCGTCGGCGCAAACTCGCCATACAAAGCCAGCGTCTCGGGGCGCGGATCCAAAGACAGAATGAACTTGGCCTTTTCCGCCACCTTCAGAAAACCAACCGCCCGCCCCGCCCAATCGTTGTCGTACCGCTCGTTGAACCTGAAAGTTCCAGTCTCGGGATGCTTGCTCGGAAACTCCGTCGCAATAATCCCGTACTCCACCCCGCTTTCCTGAATCCTTTGGGCAAAGTCCCCGGCAAAATACTCTATGAATAATTGGAATCTGTCGGGGTCAAGTCGCTCGCCCCAGGTCGCGTCGATGCCCATCTCGGCAAAGGCGTCCATCAAAAACACACGCAAATCCATAAGGCTACGCACGCCGACCGCATGATTGAACAGGCACAAATGCACCTTCATATTATTCCTCGCCCCGCCGGGTCGGCGGACCAATCTCCGCCTTGTTGACCTTCAGATACATCCGCGCCGCCAGTTCCCAGATGTTCACCATCGGGACGCCAAGCTGCGCCGCATAGCGCCGCACCGCCTCCACTACCTCGGCCGGTGGCGCAATGTTGATATGCGTGCGGTCGAAACCCCTAGGTCTCGGCATGGAACCTGTTCGGCGCACCCCAAGACACAAGCGCCGCCTCTACTTCTTCCATCGTCCTCACCACCGCTACCGGATAACCCAATGCCGCCAGACGCGCATGAATCGTCCGTTGCGATTCAGACAACCCGCCCTTGCCGGCCTTCAATTCCAGAAACCCAGCCCCGCCACGCCACAGAACCACCAGATCCGGCACCCCGGCAACCGTGCCCATGCCCTTGAAAATAGCCCCCTCGAATCTGGATCGCTGGCCGCCATTGGGCACATGAAACACAAAACAGTCAGGACACGCATACCGCAGCGCCTTGACCACAAAAGTTTGAAACTTCTGCTCCAGCCTTCTCATGCGACACATTCTATCAACATTCGATCTTTACGAAACAAAAAAATGTGTGTAGCGTATTCCGCATGAAAAAACAGACCAGACCAACCGTGGATCAGATCCGCTTCGACATCGAAGATTATCTGAACAAACGGCACCATGCCGTCTCCTGGATTCTTTCCAAAAGCGTCCTGATCGCCTCAGTCAAACGCAACCTTTCGATCAAAGTCGTGCATGGCAAATCCATCTTCACGCCACGCGAACAGATCAAAGACATCACTATCGGCCAAACCGTCGTCTTCCGCATCCTCAAACCCGAAACCGAGCCAAGCGATGCCGTGCTTAAATGGGCAGACAACATCGAACGCCAGTCAGGCACCCGCGTCCTGATCGTCTCGTCCCTTGAAGAAGCCATCGA
>JAAOEI010000178.1_pt1 | contig 26467 bp, 37 predicted proteins | sample 7059261 | NCBI WGS metagenome assembly JAAOEI01 (sample SAMN14008812, study PRJNA610033) | viral metagenome | isolation source: viral particles filtered from seawater | place: China: Hangzhou Bay, Yangshan Deep Water Harbour | collected 2017-10-31 | reverse complement strand
CGTATCGGCACGACATCCACAGCACAGCGGTAATTATGAAAAGACTGACCAGCACGAGCATTTGTCACCACCTTCCCCGGCGTTGTTCTGCCTTGTGCATATAAAGCATTTTGACTTGCATTATCTCTGTACGTTGATGTGACCAGCAAATCAATTCCTTCAGCCTTACAATTTGCAATCATGCGCTCTACTCGCTCACGCACGACAGGCAATAAGTCCTCAAGATTGCGACTGTTAATCATCCTTTTGTAGCCATCCCTACAATGCCAGCTAATGCAAGACCAGCAGTCACAATATGATTTGCTAATTCAGGCGCGATAGGCACACCAATCGCAGTTAAAAAAAGCAAAGCACCGCGCCATGTTGACGGTTCTTTCATGCGATCAAGGATATAACTTTTCATAAATCCTCCTGTTACTTTACGCCAAGTTTGGATTGCAAACCTATAATAATTGCACCAGCTAAACTGACTGCAATGACTGCAATAAAAGCCAATGTGCCATGATCTGCCCATCGGCGCATCTTTTTACCAAATCGCAAATCCTCGCGGAATTCTTCTACCGATTCTGGTTTGTCTATATCGACACCAAGAATGGCAAATACTTTTTTAACCGCACGATCAGCAGCATCTTGGCAAGTTGGATTGTTGTTGCAGTCCATAATAATTACTCAGCAATTAAATTATTAGAATCAACAAAAGCATTATCAAATTTTTGTTTTTCTTCATTCCATTTGTCAATGACAATTTGAAATTGATCTATTGAATCAATAATTTCATTTTTAATTATTTTGCGAAATTCCAATTCTCTAATTTCTATTTCGCCTTTTGCGCCATACCATTGGACAGCATGAATTTTTTGATCCATAAATGAAAGATCAATACCAGAAAAACCAATACCGTCAATACTAACAAATCCATCATCAGGAATAATTGTAAGTCGCATTTTAATCCTCTATTAAATTATTAAATGATTTTTGTATAGATTTTAAAAAAATTTCAGAATTTAATTGATTAGATTTAATCATTTCATTTCTAAATGATTCAACAGCCGCACCTGTTTGCCTTTGTTGTTGACTATTTTCAATCATTAACATTGGCATCCATGAAATTGCACAAGCCCATTCATCAACTTCTTTCCCTGTATTCGGATTTGTGCCGCGAATTTGCGTAAACCATGAGCATTGCAATTGAATGCAATCTTTTTTTATTAATGGGCAAAAAGTGCCAGATTTAATTTCCATTAGTTTTTAGTTGCAATAATAACGTCAACATATTGAACATCAATATTTAATGAGTGATCGTGAGAAAGACCACCGCCTGTTGCTTGACTGGTTGCTGTTGTATTTACAGCACCTGCCGCCATACCAGCGCCGCCAGCGAGAACACCACCCGATGATTTATTAATCAAATGAGTATGACTAGGAATTTGAGTTGTTGTCAATGTTGTTGCGCCAGTTGTACCATTTGCAAAAGCAGTGCTAAATGCAATCGTACCGCCTGTGCTTGCAGTGCCAGAAACAACTCTTAATGCTTTGTCATTATTTGCTGTGCTTTTTGTCCATCCAGCAGGGGCAGCAGTTTGCACAAAAAGCATTATTGTTCCAGATGGAATTGGCTCATTATATAAACCAGTTGATGCATCAAGTTGCCCCGATGTATTTACTTTATTTGCTAATTGCGAAAGATTAAATGCTTGCGTCATGCTGCACCTGTTCGTGAGAATGTTTGTTGTGAAAGAACTGTCATATTGTTATTTGGCGTTGGATTTAAAGTATAAGTTCCTGTTCCTGTAATGTAATCTTTTCCAGCACCAGAAACCGCCAAACAACCATTCATATACAATTCAAAAGCATCTGGAACATATGAATAAGAATATACCGCTTGACCGTTTACAGTATATGAAGTGACCAAAGCCGGTGATCCACAAGGAACACCAAAATTATTATGGGTAAATTGAATTATGGTCAAATTCCCAGTTGCAACAGCAGGAAAATTAGTAATTGTATTTGAAATTAAATCATAATCTTGATCGTTTACAATTGTTCCATTTAAAAACAATAATTCTGCGCCTGATGATATTTGAAATTCCGTTGGCGTATAACTTGCTGCCGCAGATAAAGAAACATCCCATCGACTAAAAGTTTTGTATGTTGAGCCAGCAGATCGATAACGATAAATATTGTTTCCTGCCGATGCTGTGAATGTTGTTGTGAATACTATTTGTTTGGTTGTGTAATTAATTGATGAAACTGTGTATTGCGTTGGCGATCCAGAATTAGAAAAAGTTAATACATTTCCAGCTTCTATTAATGAAATTGGAAGACCAGTATAAGTTAAAGTATTTGTGCCTGACCCTGATCCATAAACAATACCAAGATCAGCATAATAAATTGCTGTGCTTGTTGATCTAAATGAAATAATTGTAATTGCATCGTTTAAAACACAAGCATTATTCATTGTTACGGTTGTATTTGTTTCTGTATAGTCACTTGTGGGAACTAATAATTCCCCATTTCTAAAAACCAAATCTTGACCAGTAATATAACCAGCACCTCGTGTTGTTGGAGTAAATACAGTTTGTCCGGCAGTTGCCACAAATTCTTGACTTGTATAATAAAAACCATCTGGAGCAACAAGACCAACCACGCGACCATAAATATCAATGGTTAAATTTGCGCCGCTTCCTGTGTATGTTGGTGATCCACCAAAATCAAGAAACTGTGCAAGCGATCCAACCAATGTGCCATTAGGATTATTTGTGATGGAAATTTCACCACCGCCAATTGTTGTGGTTCCTGTTCTAGTAATTTGCCCAGTTCTTAAATCCAAATCAATATAATTTGTTCCATCTGGCAATGCAGACCACAATGAATTATCAAATGTTGATGCTGGAACGTAAGCAGCAGTTCCACCAGCATACACAGCAGGAGCAGTTCCAAAACTAAACGTGCGACCTGTTCGGTTTATATAACAAAGTTTATTTGCAGTTCCAAATGTTGGTTGCGCTAAATACCATGTGTAATTATTTGGATCAAAATTAAAGGTTGTTGCGGCAGAATTATATAAACCATAATAATTTTTACCAGTTGGTGACGCGCTTAAACCAGTACCGATTAAATCATCGCCATAAGCAACAATTAAATATTGCTCATCATAAGTAAATGTTGTAGGCCTCCACTGAAAAAGCGATGACGCAGAAGAAAAATTACTGCTGCCAATTTGATTAATCATTCTTGTAAAAAAATACCAATTACCGGCAGGAATACCTGTTAGCGTAATTGGGGCAACAGCAGTTGATGGATTATATGGATTTCCGTTTGCTTGAATTTGACTTGTGCCAATAAAAATTCTTTGGTCATCTGATGGATTAGAAAATGCTGAATACCAAATTTCTAAATATTGAACAATGCCAGATGTTGATGTAGTTGCATTTATTTGAAATGATGGATTTGCAGCATTTGGATATATTGCGCCAACCGTTGGCGCTGGAATAAATCCAAAAGTTAAAGGATTGCCTAATCCAGTATTTGAAACCGGAGTAAATTCAGTGATATTTACGTCATCAAAAACAGCAGGATTAAATTCCATTAATGATAGCGTTGCAGTAATGCTGCCGTCATTACCAAAATCTTCAACTACTTTTGAAATCCTAAATAATTTTGCAGTCCATCCATAATTTGCATTAGTAAGAGTAATAATATCGCCAGCTTCTAATTGCAAACCAATATAATTAACTTTTAATTGAACCTGCAAATCCTCGCGGCATGATTCCAAAAACCGATTAGCAAGCAATTGTGCGCGAACATTATTATTTACAAAATTTAATGTAATTTCTTGTTTGTTTATTGGTTCATTTGGATATAACAATGATGGGTTAATAATAGACAAATCAAATGCAGCGGTTGCAAATGAATCTTGTTGGCTTCCATCTGGAAATTTAACTTCAGCGATATTAAATGAATTGCTAATATCAACCGGGGATATGTTTAATCCTGAAATAATATTTGAATCATCTAATGCCATCGCAACCGAATATGTTGGTTGCTGAACAATAACCCCCCACTTGCCCAATATTTCATTATATTTAACCAAGCAATCGCAACTATTCGCCATTAATTGAATGTTGCTCATAATGGTTTGTGTAGTATCTAATACGCCATCAAATCTAAATCTAGTTAATGTTTGCGTAACACCATTATAATCAGTGTAATTTATTGTTTGATCTGAATAAACATTTAATGCAGTCAAACTAGCAGTATCAATATTCGACAATGCAAGTGCAGCACCATATCTTGATGAAGAAAAATAATCTAAAAAACAATCGCCGGGTTTATATCGAGAATTTGAAATTTGAAATCTAATGGAATCTAAACCACGAATATTTGCATTTACACTGTATTGCAATCTAACAATCGCAAATACACAATTGCTCATCTGTTTAGATGAAGTCCATGTGTATACAAGACCAGATTGATTCATTACCTGCAAAGCAGATAAAGAACTATTTACCGGGCTATTAACTCCATTGTTGTACAAATAAATTCTAATTTTTCCGCTTACTGTTGTGTCATCAAGATTTGTTGACTCATCACGCAAAGCAACAACTTTGCTTAAATCTGTGCCATCAAAAATAACTTTTTTCCCTGCGTAATAAATATTTCCAAAGCTAAATGTGTCTGGTGTACCGCCGGTTTCAGTGTTAGTCACTTCAGATAAAGCAATAACGTAATACATATATTGATTATCTTGCGTAATGCTCATATCAATAATTGAGCCACCAATATATGAAGTTCCATAAATTACAGGAAGTTTGTTATCACTTGCTGGTGGAACAGTTGCTTTATTGCCAGGATTTTTAGTTAAATTAGAATTAATTGTGGGTTCATCTGGAGTAAAAACGCGAGAAATAATTGCGGATGCAACCATATTGATTGCAAACGCAGTTATTGTTGCGGTTACACCTGTCATACCTAACGCAGCGACAATAATTGAACCCGGCATTATTTAACCCACGTTTCCTCAAGTTTAGAAAACCCAAACTTGTTATATTTTAAGTCTGGTGAATTGACCATTTTGGTCATTGTGTAAAATTGTATTTTGCCCTGCTTTACCATTGCATCGCATTCTGACATATAGGCCTGAATCAATCTATAAGCCGCTGTGCCGCCTCTAAATTCTGGATCAACCCAATATGCCACCTCGCTGCATTGCTGCGCTTTTGGGTTCCATATATTCGGCATGATGATAGCAATCAACATCCCAATAATTACATTATCTTTTTCAGCCAAAAAAATAATGCCTGATCCCGCCAATAATTCTGACAATAATTTTGTTATATATTCCTCATCATTGGCGTACTTTAAAACATCCAATGGCGCAGATTCTTTATATTGTTTAAGCAAATTAATAATTGCTTTAATATCAAATTTGTTTGCTTGTCTTATCATTTTTATGATGTGATTAATGCGTCTTTTCCAAAATAATAATTTATTGTGCTAATGTAATTTACGCGATCCATTGAAGTATCGCCTGAATTATAAAATTGCCATGAATTATTATTTGTATATCTGCCAGCAACTCGATTTTGTAAGATTAATTGAATGGATGATGCTGACACAGTAATCACGCCAACATAAGATCGTGCCTCTTCCATCCATTGTTCATTGATTGTGAATGAATTTATATATCCATTAAAGAATTGATATAAACCAGAATTAGATGAACCGCCAGACCAAGTTGTTATTGCGGATGAAAAATTTTCCCAATCAATTAAATCTTGATTATTGTTTTCCCAATCAATAATACTTGATGTAATTAATTCGCCATTGGCATTAAAAAACCCATGCCACATTTCAATTTGTGATCCTTTAATATCCGCACCCAATACCAGCGCAAGCATTGACGTATCAATACCAACAAGCGTCACAGTGGTTTCATTAGCTGTGGATTTAATATCGCGCTGTGCCGATCCAACGCTAACCAATTGACCAAGACCAGAAAAAGGCAATGCATCAATTGAAGGAATTGTTATTGCAGTTGGAGTTGTTGCAAATCTATATGTTGCCGATGAAGTTGTTATGCGAACAAAATTTGCATAGCGAATATTGTTGGTATTAGCAACTGGTGGAATTGAATTCACAGCACCACCTCAATTGCTCTAAATCCACCTGTCCATTGAATGAATGAATCATTGGTCATTGGAACAAGCGAGTATGTCGGATAATCGCGCATGATTACCGGAAAAGTAATTCCAGTGTAAGTGCTGCCGCCCAGTGCTGTTGTTGTGCCATATTGCCCTATTACTGCGCCAATAGGCGAAGCAACCGTTGTCATGATTGTTCTATGCACCGGAATATTTACAGTTGCACTTGCGCCCCTTTGAACGTCTGCGGTTGCAATATATGCGTACCTATCAATCTGTATAAAATCGCCAGTTTTAACAATATAAGCAGTTGATGATATTGCTGGCAATGATCCCAAAACAATTGTTTTGTTTGCGGTTGCTGTTTGAATTAATGTTGCATTAATTTGAACGCCTGTCATATCACCACGATAGGCAATGTAATTAAGCCAACCAGTAGAACCAAAGTTTAGGTATTGTTCGCCTTGTCGATCCACTTGCCGCAATGCAGACAATACCGCCCGATTCTGTGAATAAAGCAAATAATTCATTGGCTTTAATTCAAACTCAAATGGTTGCACTGTCAAAATTTCGGATGTGCTAAGTCGCATATTGCGCGACAACATTTGTCCAACAAATTTATGGTCATTAATATTAACTGACTCAGCCACTGACAAAATAGTTTGTAGCGACATATATCACCATGAAATTATAAGAGCATATCCAGCGCCACCAGCGCCACCAACACCAGAAGCAAATCCATTATCAGATGCTCCGCCGCCACCACCACCGCCACCCGGGTAACCACCATTGCCGCCATTTTTCCCTGTTGATGATGTTGCATATCCACCACCAGCACCGCCTGTGCCACCTAAATAATTAAAATTTCCATTGTTACCATTATTTCCGTTGCCACCTGAAACACCCAAACCACCAGCAAGTGTTGTTGCATATCCAGAAGTTAAATTTGTTACTGAATGTGAACCACCATTACTTCCTTGTCTTGTTACTGTGCTTGATGCCGCCGCACCAGCACCACCGCCACCGCCCGTTCCAGAAAATACTGTTGCTTCACCAGCAGCGCCTGTTATTGTGTCTCCAGCGCCACCAGCACCAGCGGTATAACCAGCAGCAACAGGAAAGCCGCTTGCAGCAGTTCCAGCAGTTCCAGCAGAAGTTGATCCTCCACCACCAGCACCGCCTCCACCAGCTTGAAAATATGAACCAAATTTTGTTGGATTTCCAGCAGTACCAGAGGATCCTGATGTTGAATTAGATAATGCAGCAGTTCCACCATTACCACCAGCAGGAATTGTTACGGTTACAGTGCTAGTTAATGCGCTAGCAACAATATCAAATATCGCAATTGCGCCACCGCCACCACCGCCGCCGCCCGATCTACCTGCGCTTGTTGCTTGCCTTGCGCCAGAACCGCCGCCTCCACCAGCACCAACCAAAATAACTCTTACATATTGAGCATTTGTCGGTTTTGTCCAAGTAGCAGTGCCAATAGAAGTAAATTGCTGAATGTCTAAAGAAACAGCAGAAAAATTGTCATCCAATTCCTGCAATGGGATAGGACTAACTTGATTTGCAAAAGTATATGGAATTGATGCCATTATTTACCTCGTAATTGGAACACTACGATTTGCGCTTTGATACGCAGCCCAAATTGTATTTTTATTTGACGCAAGAAACTGTGTTGCCGATTGTGTGTCAATGGCACTCATGTTGGCAATGTATGTGCCGTTATTTGTAAAGCCGCCTTTATTCATATTTGCCGCAGCTTGTTGCCATGACCCATTTGGAATAACAGTGCCGGGCATATTTGGTACAAACAATTCTGCGCCATTCTCACCAACAATAGTGGGCGCATCAATGTATCCACCGCTTGCTCTTTTTTGAAATGCGACCACAGCATTTGCAGATGTTGTTGCTGGCGTTGCCGGGCTAAAAAATCCAACCATTGATTGAAACAACATAGATGCTTGCGCTTGCATTTCCATGCGGATCAAATCTCTAATAATTCCTAATGCAAAATCCTCAAATTTAAATTTACCCGTTTCAACAAAATTGCTAATAGCCGCATCCATACTACTCATGACAGATTGAAATGCTGCCGCGCCACGATTAAATGCATTTTCAGCATTTTCTCTAAATTGCCGCGCAGCATATTCCCATCCTTCAACAAAACTTTTTTGCCGTTCTATTTCCTTTTCTAAATTTTGTTGACGCGCATTATTAATTTGATTGATTGCATCTAATTCTGTATCTCTTATTTGCTCAATTGATTTAATTCTTTGTTCATATTGTTCACGCGCACGTTGACCGCCGCCTTGCCGCTGCATTTCATATTCAGCCTCTTTCATTTGATCGTTATATTTTTTTTCTGCTTCTGCTAATCGCAACACATTTTCTAATGCAAGATTGGATAAATTATATTGATTAGTAGACATCAAATAACGATTGCTTTCTAATTCCAATCGTTCTTTTTCAACTTTTAAATTTGCTTGAATGTTTGCAATTTCACGGCCTTTTTGTTGTGCAATATCTAAAGCAAACATTTTGTCTTCTAAATCAAACTGTTCTTTTGTCGCAGTTTTTCTTTCTTTTTGAAGTTTAACAATAGCGTCAATTGCCAACAATTCTTCAAGCAATGCAGCAGTAGTATTTGTAGTTTGTAATTCAATATCTTCCGCTGTTTTTGCAGACAACTCAAATTGCTTATTTATTTCTTTTATTTTTTCTGATCTATCAAACTCAATTTTTTTAATTTGCTGTGCAGCATCAATATCAATTTTTTTCAGTGCGTACCCAGCAGAACCGAGTTCAAATCTTTCACGCTCAAGAGAAATTAATTGAATTTCATTTTGTGTTTGCAATTTTAATGCAAGTTCTTTTGACATCATCTCGTCTTTAATAGCACGAATTGTTATTTTATGTTGTCTTTCCTGTTGCTGCGCTAATATTGTTGACCTTGCTTCTTGTATTGCAATGATTCTATTTTTTTCTTGCTGATATTGTTGATCTGCCAATTGCATATTTTTTTGACGCAATGCTGCATCTTCTGCTGATTTTGCAGATAAATCATATGCTCTTTCAATATCAATTAAAGTATTTGAATATTGCGAACCTGCTTTTGCTAATTGATTTGATGCTTCAATTTCTAATTTACGCAGTTCATATGCGTTTTCACCAATCTCAAATTTCTTTTGTTCTAAAGAAAGCAAATCATATGTTGCTTGATATTCTGCATTATTAGTGTTGTTTTGTTTTTCATATTCAATATCAAGATTTTGCATCGCAATTTGATGCTGATGCGCTAATGCTTTTTGACGCAAAGAATCTTCATTATTAAATTGTTTAATTCTTGCATCAATTGCTGCTTTTTCTTTTGCATTAATTAAATCAACTTGCGCTTTTTCTTTGTTACGCTCTTTTGCGGCATCATTACGAATTTGTGCAAGATCACTTGCCAAATTTAATCGCATTTTTTCTTGCGCTATTGCAGCCTCACCTAGCGTAATTCCTTTGGCATCAATAGCAAACATTTTGTCGGCAATGTCTGCTTTATCTTTTATTAATTTAATTTCAAGTTCTAATGCCCTACGCGCTTCCTGTCTACGCTTTTCTTCCTCTGCCGCAGCCTTTGCAGCACTTTGTTGTTTTGATGTTTGGGTAGAATAACCGCCCTTGCCAATATCTTTAGGAGCAGCTTCAGTTGATGCTACTGTTGATGCTTGTGGAACATAAGCATAAGACGTTGCGCCAGCAGCGGCAGCACCGGGATCAACTCCACCAAAAAATCCAAAATCCAATGCACCGGGTTTTGGTGCAGAATTCATTGATTTTATAAGTTCTGCTACGTTATTTACAATTGACGCAATTGGCGCAACTGATTTTTGAGCGTAATAATATATTTCTTTAAAAAATTGTTCTATGTTACCCCATGCTTTTGCATTCTCTTGTATGGCAGCCGCTAATGCAGGGTCTTCAAGTTTTTTGTAATTGTCTACAAAATCTTTCCAGTTTGTGCCCTTAACTGCTTTGCCAAGCAAATCGGTTTGCAAAGCAACTCTTTGCGTTGCGCTTTCTACGTTTGAAAGTTCTTTTGCAACCAAATCAAATAACTGTTGCAAATTAAGTTTCTCAACTTCTTTGCCAGATATATTTAATTTTTCAAATGATTCACGCAGAGCATCGCTGCCATCAATTGCGCCCTGTTGAGCAATAGCCAATTTTTGCAATGCGCCGCCAGCCATTTCTGCATCGCCACCAGCAGAAACAAATGCTGCTTGCATGGTAAGCATTGCTGCCGTTGTAGTATCAAATGCTTTGGCAGTGTCTTCAATTTGATCAGCATATTGAAATGCTTTTCCAACAGCTAATGCAGCAGCGGCAACCCCGGCAAGACCTCTTGCCGCAAAAGCCATAAATTCTTCTTGTGCTTTTTGAGCATTTTTTATTGCTTGCTTTTGGTTTTTTTCAAACTCGCGAGTTTTCTTTGTGGCATCATCCAAGCCTTTAACAAACTCACTGGTATTGATACCTAACCAAACACCAAGCCGCGCAATAATGCTCATGTTATTTGCCCTTCATCTTTCTTGCTTTATAGGCGTTTAATGTATACGCCAATGCCGATTCAAGCCGCCGCAAAACTACTTGTTGATTGCTTTCAAATGCTGGTCTTAAAAATGGATGCCCTGCTTTTTTTGCGGTTCCAAATTCTTCACCAAGAGAAACAGAACTTTGCTTTACGGATACAATACCAACAACCGCATCACCTTGTTGATAATATGCGCTTTTTTTATCTCTATCATTAGGAATTCTTGCATCAACCCTAATGCTTTCTCGCATTCTTCCTGTATTTGCTCTTGCCATTTGTTTTGCTGGCAAGACAACCGCTTCCATTGCAGTTTTTGCAGATTTAGTTAATACGTTTCTAGTTGTTTCTTTATAGCCAAAATCTTCCCCCATTTGAATGAGCAATTCTTCAAAATCATCAAAACCCTCTGTTATTTGTTCAGACATTAAATTTTCCTTCCGAACCGGGCATCATCTGCATAAATAACAATAACCGTCTGTTTGCTTCATCCGCTTTTTGTTGCTCAGTCAATGGCCTATAAATATATTCATAAGACAAACCAAGAATTTCATTTAATGTATACGCTTTGGAATTGCCGCCACGAATGTAATTAAAAACACCAGTGGTAAGCAATCCCAATGTATTCAAAATTACTTTATTGCCTATAAAACCATCATTAATCGCAATCATTACAACATTAAAATCATCCTCGCTCATTGCATCTGGATTTGCACCATGCGCTAACAGGTATGCTCTAGTCTGCAAACGCAATGAGCTTGTTAGTTTTTTTTCGTTTCCTCATAACTAGGCGAAATTACTTCTGCAATTTTTTTCATTAATTCCAATTGCACAGGAAACGGAAACTCACTATTAATTTCTTCGTAAGTTAATTCATCCATGTTTGCGCCTTCCATTTCAGGCACAAGCAATTTAACCATTTCTAAAACGCGCTGTTCTGTTTGAGCAGTAATTTTTGCCAAATCTTTTACTGATCGACCGTCAACAATAATGTCATCATCCAGATAAACAATTGATTCACTTTCCAATGAATCTTTTTTTTCCAGCAGCGGTTTCATTAATTCTTCAATTTTTTTTGAAGCATCAACTTCAGAAACGCGCTTATTTATAACTTCCATTTCTGATGCTAGTGGAACGCGAACCTTAAAGTTTTGACCGCCCAAAACAAATGATCGAGTTCTTAAAATTTGTTGATTAACTTTTAGAATTTCTGACAGTTTCATATCTTATCCTTTCTTAATAATGCCGTTGTATATTTCATTGTTCAATTCATTGACGTATTGAACAATCTCTTGTGGTGTCATTTTATCAGCATGATTCGCTGCAATAGCATGAACCAGCGAAATGCCTGTCAGTTTTTGTTGCGGAAAGCCGAACCAGCTTTTAGGTGCAAGCAGCGATTGCTCAAGCAAATACCCAAGCAAATCGCCGTTGTTGTTGATTTGTGTTGTCATATATTCTCATGTAAAAAAGCCCCCGAAGGGGCAATTGTTTTAATTGTTTGACCAGCCGTATTGACCGCCGCGAGGATGCACAGTGAATACGCATTTGGCTTCTGCGCCGGGTGCTGGATCAATTTGGAATTGAGATACCCGACCATTAAATGCATAAGCAATTGTGTTTGAACCATCCACCGCAGCAATAACAAATGTGCGATCTACAATGCCGCTATATGCATCTGAACGAATCTGAAGCAGCGCAGCATCAGATGGGTTCCATGCGGCAGTAATCGATAGCGAAGTTGGAGCAGATTGCACCGGAATCTTGTCCGATTGACGCGCACCGGCAACCGAAAAGTTTGCCACTGCATCATCCTGCCCAAAAGCAGGAATTGCCTCAACGGGAACCGCAACGCCATTTGCGCCAGTGCCGTTTGCGGCAGTGCCGACAATCGCCGCCACTTGTGCAGTCCATACCGACAGGTTAGCGGTTGACAATGGTGTTGGTGTTGCAGCCGACTGCATCCATAGTGATGCGCTAAAGCCGGGCAATACTTTGCTTGGAATAGCCATGATTTTTTTCCCTATTAGACGTTATTAGACCAGCCGTATTGACCGCCGCGAGGATGAATCGTAAATATACATTTTGCTTCAGCACCGGGCGCAGGATCAATCTGGAATTGACTGACGCGACCGTTGAATGCGTAATAAACAATGTTTGAGCCATCAACAGCAGCAATCACAAATGTGCGATCCACAATACCGCTTTCGGAATCACCGCGCATCAGCAGCAGGTTAGTATCCGCTGGATTCCATGCCGCTGTAATTGATAGCGAAGTGGGCGCAGATTGCACTGGAATTTTGTCAGACTGTCTTGCGCCAGCAACGGAAAAGTTTGCTACCGCATCATCTTGTCCGAATGCTGGAATTGCCTCAACCGGCAGCAGGTTGCCTGATACAGCAATAGGAGCAACGCTTGCCACAAGCGACAATTGCGCGACCGTCAATGGTGTTGGCGTTGCAGTTGGTTGGCAATATAGCGAAGCCGAAAAACCCGGCAATACTTTATTTGGAAGTGCCATTTTTAATTCCTCAAAAAAGTTAAAAAGTTATTTTATGTCGGAATATCCATTGTGCAATCCAGATAAATAGAATGTAAGCCGATGTCATTTTCAAACGTATTGTATAGAAAATCAACATCAATTTTGCTTACATAAAATCCACTTATCCCACCAAACTGCCCACTGTATCCATGCAATGCCTGTATTATCGTGTTTGCTATGCTGAATGCATCTTGCAATGTACCAGCATATATATTGGTCTGGAATATTGGTCTGTCTATTCCTTTGACCGATTGCGTTGTGCCTGTATAAACTGGTTGATGCACATTACGCAAATTCCATGTTACAAATTTTTGTTGCGAAGCAAAGTTTCTGTTAAATGATGCATATACAGGAACCGGCGAAACTGTCGATGTAAGTTGCGCTTGTATTGCTAATGCGTAATTACTGACATTGTTTTGACCAGCCATTGTTTAAACCTGTGTCGATGGATCATTGTGGTAACACAAAAACGTCACTTTCATTCGATCATTTGATTCTATTGCACTATCAATTCGCCAATCATGACCGCGCCATACAATAGAATATAAATTCTGGTTGTCGTACATATCTCGCGTATATGGTGTGAAATTAAAAGTTAAATTAATCACACCAGCATAAACTCGATATTTGTCTGTAATGCGTAAATCGTTTCTTACTTCTTTAACTTCTGCTTTGCTTTGAAACTTTAAAGTCTTTGTTGTTACCGTATCCCCATACGCTGAAGTAGTAAACCCCAGAGTATAGACTTGTGCTTCTTCATATCTTGCGACCATTACATCACCAGTGGTTTATATGGGCGCAGCAATACATCAACGCCCATCGGTATCTGTGCGTGTTGCCCAACAGTATCGCCGACCGCAGATCGACTGTTATACAAATGAGTAAACCAAAGCAAACCAGCTTGTTTAATAACTGGATAAGTTGCAAATGGCGAAGCCGCAAGCGTATACGTCACAATAACAGGCGATGTCATTTGCGGATTAATGCTTGTCGGCAAATCAGAACAAATTACTTTGCGCCCTGTTGGATCATAGTAATAATCTGATGCTGAAACAGTTGTTAGAACTGTTGGCGTTGCATCGTTGTAATATTGAACGCTATTAATTGTCACGCCGCCCTGTGATGTTTCGGGCAAATCTAGCGACAATGGCGAACCGTACAAAGCCGAAACACCGTAATACGATTTGTATTGCACCGACACAATTGGCGCACCAAGATAATCCTCGATTGCCATGCGGATTGCTAGTTCAAGCGAAGTTAAATAGGTATCCTGACTTGTATCAGAATACAAATTTAGCTGTTCACGAATTTCGGAAAGCGTCAACCAGCCCGTTGAAACATTACGATTTGTCTGTTCAAACCAATCGTAATTGAACGGGTTGCGCGTTGGCGCAAGTTGAACAAATCCTAACCCTGTCTCTTGAACTGGCATGATTAAGTCGCAATCAAACGAACACCGGCAAATGGATCACGCACAGTAGATACCATGCGCTTTTCAGCAAACATCGTTATAAAGCCGGGCGCAGTCTGTTCCATTGCTTGAACAGTCATTTCCTCAACATCGGCAATGGTCAAGAATTTTGCCCAATCAGCAAGGTAAATAGAAATATCGCCTGTTGCTTCCCAAGCATCAAGATATGGATTCGGGATCACAGGCCAACCAAATACGTTGACAACAGCACCACCGTTGTTCGTGCCGGTTTCCATAAAGTATGGAACATTGCCAGCCGATACCGCTTTGGTCAAAACATCGATTGCCGATGGATGCATCATCCAAGCGGTTGTTGGCGAATTCCAATATTGACCGGGCAATGCAAGACGCATTTCCGACAATGTAGATTTGCTTAGACCAGCAACCGTTGCGCCGACTGTGGCAATAGTATGCAGACCATTGGTAATTGCTGTGCCGCTTGATCCAAAGGCCGATACCGCACCAGCCGCACCGGGATAACTATTTAAGCCGCGCAAACCCAAAGTGCCGCCTGTGCTGGTTGTGGTGCTTCCTGCTTGATCGTTATTAAGACCCATTGACGCGCCTTCCAACTGCGCGAATTCCATCATCAAATCTTCAATAAGTTCATTATTCAGGCCATTTACGTCTGACAATACCGCTGTACGGATTGGCATTTGTGCGGTGATTACTCGCGTTGGCAATTGCCAAATGCTTGTGTTTATGTTTGGCGAACCGCTATTAGGAGTAAAAGTATAACCCCAAGGGTTTGTAGAATTAGCAGCATTACCTGTCTTTGCGACAAATTGAACATCAGACATATTTGCGGTTTTGATTTGCCGCGCACCAAGTCGATAAGGATTGGCATATCGAAATGCTGCAAATACATCATCAAAGAAAGTTTGACCACCAACGCCTGAACCGCTGCCGGTGAGCGCAGATGCCTCGCGCAAATCAATGGTGATCTTATCGCCTGTTTCGAGCGTCTGTTTAATACCGGAGAGGATTTTTTCGTTGGCTTTCATTTTGTCCATTCCTAAATTCAGCAAAAAACCCCGGCAGCCAAAGCCACCGGGGAAGCCGCATCATTAAGTTGATGTGCCGGTAGAACGATAGCGCACACCAGCAAACGGATTGACAACCGAAGTTGCAAGACGTTTTTCACCAAAGAAAGTGATGAAGCCGGGGACAGTCTGATCATAACGGCGCAGAACCATAGACAGACGATCAACAGTGGTATGGAAGCGAGTCCAATCGCAGAAATACATTGGATACAGGCTATTAGTACCAGCCGAACCAGTTGTCAACTGAGATGGTGTGTCCAGATACTTGTTGACGATCACATCAAAGCCCAACAGCGTACCGACAATGCCATCTTCACGCGCAAGACCATCGATATAGATTGGGCGCTTTTGATCGTCAACCAGACCACGAATTTGCTGGAGCAGAACCGGATTAATCATAAACTTGGCATCTGGTGTCCAGTATTCCTGTGGCAGCGAATAAATCAGATTTACCACATCCTTGTAGCTGATATTACCCGCGCCGACCGTGTTGCCATTGGTGGTGAGTTGGTCATAAGTAGCAAGCGAATGCAGACCAGAAGTGCTACCAGTACCGCTATTGCCAAAAGCGGCAGTAGTGACAGAACCGCCAGCATAAGTCGCAGCAGCACCAGCATACTGATCCAGACCGCGCAGACCGTTTGTGCCGCCATAAGGATTAGTTCCAGATTGAGCCGCTTGGTCATTGTTCTGCACCATTGAAAGAGCCTCTTGCTGCGAGAATTCCAGCAGCATATCGGAAACAACATTTGCTTCCAGGCCATCGATGTCATCCAGCGCAGCGGTACGGATCGGGAATTGAGCATTGATGTCTTGCAGAACCAGTTGCCAAATTGTGGTGTCTTCAGTAGTAGCAGCACCGTTGTTCTGGATGGTATAGCCCCATGCCGCACCAGCATTGCCGGTTTTTGCACGGAACTGATACGAAGAACCATCAGTAGCAACTTGACGCGAAATTTGACGCATTGGGTTTGCCAAACGCAGCGGAGCAAATACTGGATCATAAGCAGTGCGACCGCCTTGATTGTTGCCGCCGCCTGTCAGTGCCGATGCTTCTTTCATGTATGCATCATATTGAGCAGCATCTTCAAACAGTTTTAGTTCCTTTTCCATGCGGGAATTGGATTTATAAAACTGAGCAAGCGATTCTTTAACACGGCGATTCACATCAACCTGAATGCCTTTGTTTGGGCGCACGATTTCAGGTGCACGAATCTGTGCAACCTTTGCTTCCAGTGCGGAAACCTTTTCGGCAAATTCTGCTTTGGCAGTTTCAACAGCGGTGGAAACTTCAGCCACTTTTTCAGTGACCAGTGCTTGTGCTTTTTCTTGCAGGTTCGATTCAATGGAATCGAGTTTTTCAAAAATTTTATCCATGATAGTCCTCAGTTATTTCAAACGGGATTCGAGAGCCTTCAACAACTCGCGTTGTTCAAGTGCTGCAAGAATTTCATCAGCCGCACCCGATGTTGCCTCTCGCGTATCGGAGTTCGGTTCGGCAGTATCGGGTTTCGCATCTCGCTTGCCCATTGCCTTGCCAAATACGGATGCGGCCTTTGTCGCATCCTTTTTTGAAAAGCCCACTTCACGCAGTGCTTTTTCAAATACTTTCAAATCAGCAGAACCATCTTCGCGAAAGAATTCTAGCTTGCTGATATTTGCCATAGGATTATTCGGTTGCATCACAATTGACACTTCAGCCAATCCACCTTTAGTGATGCTGAAATAACCTTCATCCCAAGCGTCAGAGCTTCCAGCAGGAAATGGATTTCCTTGTTCATCAACCCACATCCATTCGTCGGCATAAGCCCCAACAGAAACGCCGCCAACCATCATGGGCGATTCTTTCATGATCGTATATAGATCGCGCCCGGTTGTAGTATTCGTATACATCATGCCGCGACCGATCATGCCTTCATCGGTAAATTCGAATTCATCCCATTGACCCACAGGCATTGATTGATCGTTGTGTTGAAAATACATCGGCAATGGTCTGCCAGCAGCAGCAAATTCTTTTGCCCATTCTTGGAATGGCGCAGCTTGATAATTAAACCTGCGACCGTCTGCGCCTTCGCGCGCGCCCCATGTAGTAAGCATCGCCTCAATCTTGCCGCACATTTCATCGGAAGATTCATCGGCAGAACGACCCAATGCAACTTTAGATTCGAAAAAAAACGTCACGTTTTTAGTCATGAAATATCACCTTTTTCTGTTGCATTCCATTGGTTTGCAATGGTTTAACTTTGCGCTTATCGGCATTTTGTTTTGTTTTGTCTGCGACTTGCTGTTGCCTTTGTCGCTTGCGATTTAGACTAGGCTTTTCCATTTTGCCCCGTCTTTCCGACTGAGCTTGTGTTGCCGCCGCCGCCTGTATCTTGTGGTGATGAACCTGCAATCGGTTCTTGTTTGCCGCCTTTATTAACTAGCGTTTTGGCAATCGTATCATCAATTTCTGAAAGACCCAAATATTTTCTTGCCTCATTTGGTGTCAAAATTCCAGCGTTGACACCAGCAACAGAATAATTCATCTGGTCAAGTGGTGCGCCTTTCAGGAAATTATCTGTCTGAAATTGTATGTATAAATTTGGATAACCTTGCAGCAAACTCATTTTTAGCTTTTGCTCTACATTAGTCAAAAGCGGCGCTATTGTGCTTTTATAGAATTCATCCAGCATTGTTTGCGTATTATTGAATTTTGATTCGCCAACACTGATCATTTGTGGTGGTACGCCAAACACACCGCAGATTCGTTTCATAGTTTGTTCTTTCAACGCAGCAAGATCAGCATCCTGAATTGAAAGCATATCAATAGGCATATATTTCATGCCATTGTCCAACAACATACCTTGACCGGGTTTGGATGGATCAGTTGGGCGCGATCCGGTTAGCTGCGACCAACCTTCTTTCAGACGCGCTGCAATTTCTTTATATTTAGAATCAGGAATAACCTGATCAGTAACAAACATACCGCTAGGCTTTGCGCCATTCTGCATGACATAGTTTGCATAAAGATCAATATCTTGATCCAAGCCAACCAATTCAGCAAGCAATGTGCCCTTGTTCCAGCCGCCCGAACCTTGCCAACCCATTTCCATCATGTGCATGACTTGCCAATAATCCAGCGGCATATCCTTTGAAAATCCATAGCTTGGCGTTGCAAGCCGATACATCGGATAACGGGTTTCTGTTAGCTGAGTTGTGATAAGCGTTGCATCCAGAATGTACATTTCCAGTGGCGTTTGATCTGGTTTGTTTTGATCCTTTCGCCAAAACACTGTGTAGCATTCGCCAGCCATATCAAGCCACATTGAGAACTGATACCAGAACTCATATTGCGATTGGAAGTTATTGGGATTGGCAAGCAGATTCCAAACTTGTCGCGCCTTAATTTTGTCGCGTTGTCCAATGGAGGGATCATGACAAGCGTCTACCAATTGATCGTTTGCATTGTACGCAACAATCTTTACAGGCAATTGGGATAATGCTCTAGCCTTTACAGCAAGGCATGACATAACAGTGGAATTGCGCGACAGTACGGACATATCCACCGTTCGCCCTGCTTGCGTTGCAGAACTGGTGGTGACGTATAGCATTTGCTGAAATGCTGACGTAGAACCTATGTTGCGTAATACGTTATTGCCTAGCGTTGTCTGCCCAAATAGCGTATTAGATTCTTTTTGCGCCTTATCTTTTCTTTTAAAAATATCTAATACGCCCATGATTGCACCTTAAAAAGTTCGGAATCCATATCCACCATGATCCACCGGATGATCCAGCGAACAATGCATGGCAATAATTAAGGCAATAATACCATCAACCTTTGCGGATTTATCTGCTTCATTCTTACGAATTTTTATGTTTCCGTTTACATCTTCGTACACTTCGCAATTACTTAGCTGCCATCCAATAAACGGATTCCCATCATGTTTTATATTCTTGCCCAATATTAACTTTTCCAAATGCTTTGATGGATTGCTTAATACTGCCATACCTTGTCCAACCTTTTTAACTGGCATTGCCTGATCGTGCAGCCGGGCAATTAAACTTGCCGCATTGTAAGCATCGTATCCAATCTCTTTCGGATCGTATTTTGCCGATTGATCCCGAATGTAATCAGATATTTCTCGATCATCCATTACATTGCCTTGCGTCAAATGCAATATGCCTGAATCGCAAGCGTTGCGGAATATATCTTGATAATGTTGCGGCACATGGTTCAACCCATCTTCAGGCAAAAAGAATTTCCATTCCGCAAAATAATCATCTTCCGAATACCGCTTTAGCGTACACACCGCATTTAAATCTCGCGTTGCCGCCAAATCGAAACCAATGAAAACCGCTTCAGGTTCTCGCTCATCTTTGGGCGCAGAGCACTCATCCCAGTGCGACCGATCAATCCATGCGGAATTTGCACTTACAAAAACATTGAGCGTTTTGCAAAGAAACTCATTTAGCGTTGCAGGTTTATGCTTTGCTTCCTCTGCCCTTTGCTGTATTGCTTCCTCAAAAACCGTAATGCCATGCATCGGGTTTGCCTTTGCCCATACCGCTGCATCTTTCCAATCGTCTTGCGTATCCAGCCCATATAGCAGCCCAAACCAACGGGGATTGTCTGTCGCTTCGCCCGATAGCATGGTTTGCATCATGAGCAAATCTTCATGAAATTTCGTATCCTTCGTGAAACTTGCCGTAGTGATATATATCCGCAGCGGATTTTTACGCGCCACCATACCGGAATGTAGAACCTCAATTGAATTCCTATCAATGATTTGTGCTGCTTCATCAATGATGGCGCATGATGGATTCATGCCATCGCCTGTTTTTTTGGTATCTCGCGACAATGCTTTAAACATTGATTGCGAATCGCCAATTTTTGTAATGTGATTTTTTTGTACGTTGTATAAATTTTGCACTTCAGATGGCATTGATTCGATCAGCCCTTTTGCCGATGTAAATACAATGCTTGCCTGATCCCTGCTGGTTGCCAGCGTATAAACCTCAGACCCTTTTTCGCCAAACAATAATTCGTATAAACCGATCACAGCAATCAGCGTTGACTTACCTGCTTTGCGAGGAATGAACACGATCACATCATTGACCATGCGCTTGCCTTTGTCTTTCTTAGACCAAAAGCCATAGATGCCACAGATCAAAAGTATTTGGAATGGTTCGAGGATTACAGGTTGCCCGGCAAATACGCCTTTGGCATGGCGCATAATCGAGGCAAATTTTAGGAAATGCTCGACCGCTTCAGGATGAAATTCCCATTCCCATTCGCGGTTTTCGAGTTGATTGAGGAATCGTTGACAGGCAAGCAAAACATTTCGGCAAACAAGTATCTCGCCCTTCACTACTTGATTGGCATATACCACACCATCTTGCCATTTCATTGCGGTTGCCAGCCCTTCAGGAAATTAGCCAATGGTGAAGCATCTTCCAGCTTGTTTGCAGCCAAACGCGATTTTGGCGTAAGGCCAAGTTCGTTCATTAACTTGACGCAATTATCCATCGCTTTGTTTGCAATGGTGATGTACGGATTCGGCGCAAGCGTTTTGCCGCCGTTCATCTCAATGACCAGTGGCATTGTGTCTTGTTGCTTACGCGCATCAATGTAAACTTGCATTTGGTCTGCAAGCATTGTCAGTGTATGCCGATCCTGCTTAGAGCCAATGCCGTAAACATCAAACAAATAATCAGCGGTTTCTTTTACAAACTTTTCCCGGTTAAAACCATCAGGGTTGTCTGCCCATTCAGCGAAAGGAATTCTTGCTTTTATTTTTTCGGGCAAAAGCATTCCCGCATTCATGCCTTTACTGCCATGAACCGCATGAATCTCTGCCGGTAATTTGATTCCTGTCATATATTTCCTTGTTTACGAGCTTTCCTTTTTGACTACCCCATAGTTTAGTTCTATATGTGAAAAATTGGCCCCGCGCCTGCTCGTAGTCAAAACCCTGTACTTTTTGTTATTCATTTTGCAAAAATGCTTTGCGTTTGGCTAAAACGTAGCATTCATGCGCCTTTTCAGCCGTTTCATAATAGCCAAGACTCTTGCCTCGATATTGCGCTTGATACTTACCACACTTGTGTAAATGAACACCCATATAGCCCGATTGATTCCTGCTATCAAGTTTGCGGTTCAACTGTCCAATGCCTTGTGCCATGTATTGTTGTCGCTCTAATCTTTTTTGTGCCGCCGATTCTCGCTTTAATTGCGCTTTGGCTTTGGCATCTTGCTTTGCTTGTTCTTTAGCAATCCAGTAAGGATTTGTTGCTTTCAGATTATCTAATCTTGCTTTGTTAGCTAACCCACCTGCCAAAGTGTTTACCTTATCCCCGCCTGTGTTGATGTTCCAACCAATGTTTAGATCGGGGCGCAACTGTGCCTCAATTGCTTCGCAGTATTCTCTGTTTTGCCCTACTACAATGATATCGAACACAATGTTTGGGTATTTGTTTAATGCGCGAGCAAATGGTAATTGCGTTTCTTTCTTTGAGTAAGATACATGATCCCGCCACCTAAGTAATGCTGATTGTTTAGTAATGCCAATATATCCTTGCGTATACACATCATGATGTTCGGGCAGATGCGCCCAATAAACAATTGATGCGCCTTTAGGTTGCAAATGGCAATTATTAAATTGATAGTTCATTGCGGTTCCATATCAATACATCATTCCCGATAGCCTAATGTAATCATCGCTTGTGTACACATTTACGCCATGCGCTGTGTAGTGGTTGTATATACCCTTGCGCTCATCTTGCCCTTTGATGGTGTGACATCCAGTGCATAACGATTGAAACAGGTTTACCCGAAACTTTGTTGCATCACGCCTGTGCGGGAATACATGGTCAACCGTTGTTGCTGCCGTTATCTTGCCCTCATGCTGGCATCGGGCGCATAGCGGTTGTTTGCTCAGTTGCCGGGTGCGTATCTTGTCCCATGCCTGTTGGTTATACAGTTTGCTATTGGCTTTACCAACTTCAGTCACACCGCCGCCATGCTCTGAGCAATATGCCGATCTGCTGGTTTTAGGATTGCGGCATTGATACTGCTTGCATTCCTTATTCAGCGGTGCGGTGGGCATTATCGCGCCACCCCGCGCCATTGCAATGATTGATAGTGTGATTTGCATTTGGCATCGGGATATACGTCAGCGTACCAGCACCGCCCATCCCAATAACAATACTCGATCACGTTCGTGCGATAGATGGGATATAAACGTTGATATATACCTTCATGCACAGGCAATTGCCATCCACTAAACCATTGCGTAACCTGCATGATTACCCTCGCGTAAATAGCCGGTCTTTCCCGGCAGTCATCGGCAATCTGCAACCATCCAGTGCACCATCGTGTTGCTCTCGCCTTGCCAAACTATTCTGCTGCTTCCTGTGCCGGTGGTGCAGCAGGTTCAATGATCGGCGTTTGCATCAGTGCAGACAAATGCTGAAGTGCAACATATTCAGCCGTATCTGGCTTTGCCTTTGCAAGCCGGGTATTAATTTCTTTGGCATCTAGTGTTTCAAGATAACCGGCAGCAGCTTGCGCCAATGATTGGTAAGTGCTGGTCAAATGCTCAATTGCTGCATCAAGTTGTTTGCTCATGATAATTCCTTATTTAAAACGTCTGAGTTTGTAAATAGTTGTGTCGATCAGATCAGCAATCGCATCAACCAAATTCTGTATTTCTGAATCCTCGCCGAACAATGCGCGACCTTCCGTTACTTCCTGACTGAGATATTCCATATAAGCAAGTGGTTGCATATCTTCATATGATTCCATCTCGATTGGGAATTTACGAAGGATGATGTTGTTCTTGCCTTGATACGCCTCGACAACCGCATCAACCAGACCGGGCATTTCTTCGTAGAATTCACCAAGTGCCTGATGCGCTGCATAGGATTCTGTCTGCCAGTGCATGATATGGGTGATGATGCTGGAATGCAGCAAGTCCATCACCAGTTCGGTTAAAGTTGAATCGCCTTCATCCTCGCCTTTAACTGCCATGCCGTTTTTAATTGAAAAAGTAACCATTGCGTTTCCTTATACGTTTTTAATCAAAATGCCTTCAACCTGCACCGATGCTGGCGCAGGGTTTGACTGACTAAGTTGCCATTGAATATCAGTCTTTTCAGGATATGGTCTAGGCACGATTCGCGTTGATGAATAATTTTGCGTGAATGGCGCAGTCAAAACCACATTGGGCGTTACTATGCCGCCGTTAATTGTCTGCGAATAAACTCGATAACTGCAAAATTGCGATCCATTGTTTGTCGTAAATGCTTGCGCTCTGGTCAAATAAAAAGTGTAATCTTTTGGAACAGTAAATATTGATGCCTGACTGCGACCAACACCGGGCGCAATCTCTGCATAAACAATGCCGTTATGCGTTGCGACAATCGTATCAGCAGCATTGCCGGAAATAATCTGCATCGAATTGATGCGAAAAAATAAGTTTGTGCCGGTTGTTATTGTGCCTGTGGTGCTAGCAGCAAATGTCACAATGGCGGTTTTAATGGCGTAATTTTCATCCAAACCATTTACCAGCATTGTCAGGTTTTCGGTTAATGAACTTGTAAACGCCATCGCAACCGCGGTTGCCGGGTAAACATAAGCAGCAGTGTTTGATTGTTCCCATACGGCACGAAAGCCGTTGGGTTGCGCTGCGTTATATCCCTGAATGTTGACCAATGAATGCCCGGCAATCATGCCTCGCGCCACCTGCAATTCAAATGCTTCGGTTCGCTCATATTGCGTGATTGACGGGTTGTAAATCATTATTGATCCCTAGTTTGATTCAGTATCTCTGCCCATGCACCTTCGGGCGAATTAACCACTGCAATTTGCCCCTTCCATTCATAATGCCATATTCTTTGCTCTGGTGTAAGTGCTTGTGCCGACAATGGTTTACTGCCATCTTTAATTTCAAGCAATATATTTTTGCCTTTATACCCGCAAACCAAATCAGGAAAGCCGCGACCCGTTGCGCTTGTCACTGCCACCGTCACATTCTTTTCGCGCAGAAACTTTACAATCTGCTTTTGGTTATCATCCACCCGCGCAATTTTCATTGTGTCTCACTCTTTGCATATGGAACCATCATCTTTTTAATTGTTGCGTCAATGCAAGTGCCTTCAAGCACTGTAATTTCTTCCGATGTTTCTTTTGCCATTTGACGCAATTTTTCTTTTTGCTTTATCACCTGTTCTTTGCATTCGTTTTCATTCATTAAATATTGCGATTGCTGCATAAACTCGCAATGAGTGTTTAAACAAATCCAAAGCACAGGAATAAAGATTGTCATTTTTTCTTGCCTTTTGAGTGCATTGCTTCCAATTCGCGCATATCCATCGCAAGATCGGCAACGCCATGCCAATCCTCACGCGCAATCATAACTTGTAAATATTCCAAAAATACCCTACGTTGCACTTCATATTTCAGATAAATGTTTTCAAAAATTTGATTATCGTTTTTCATACCAATCTATCCTTTTCTGTATTTTTGTATCTTCCGCACGTATGTAATGCTGACATTCATGCTCTTTTGCAAGCGAATAAAATGTCGCAAGCGTCATTGTGCAAAGCCCAAATCCATGCTCTGACAATGTTTTATCTTTCCGCAAGTCTAAAAATCGGCATTCAATGCAACGCATTCGACAATGCTTCCTTCGCAAAACTGATTTGAATATGCGTCAGCGTTTTATCGCCAGCCTTATGCCGTTCCATAATCAATTTTGCCCATCGCTTGTGATCAACTTGCGAATCCTGATTCTTAATAACTTGCGTTTCTGCAATATACCGTTCTGCAACTTCCTTTGATGCTGGTGCTGGTGCTGGCAATGCGATCATCGGTTCGGGTATTGCAGACCATGCGTTTTTTGCCATTTCTTCCGACAATGCCGATTCCCATCGAGTTTTTATTTGCGAATATGTTTGATGCTTTAAATCAAACGCGCCAACCTTAACCGATGCCCAAAATATTGCAGGATGCGACCATTCGCCCAAGTTGCCATGCTCACGCGCCACAACGCCATTGACCGCCTCATAGTAGGCAGCAACAGCGTCAACCGATGGTTTGCACAGCTTAATGAATTGCGGCAGCGTTGGAGGCCATTCTTGCGCCAGCAAAGCGTTTGCACCTCGCGCAACTTCATCACGCGACAACTTTCCCAATTCTTGCGCCCATGTTTCTTTTACGCCCTGCAAATTAACATCGCGCCACATATCCAAAAATTTGTGACCATACAGCGAAACCATGCGATCAAACAATTTTTCAATCCATGCCATCGGCAGCGGATCAATTGATGTCGATAATTGATTCATCATAATTCCTTTTGCCTGTCAAAACTTCCATTGCTTCGCGTCTGCTTTTGTCTTTTGCGCTTTCATAGGGTTTAAACGATCCTGCTTCTGCCCTTTGATTGCGTACCCAATTTCGCCATGTTGCAAGCCAATCCGCTTTGCGCCCTTTTGCGCCAGCAACCGAAACCCAATAATCCCGAAAAGTATCAGCAACCGCTTTAACTTTCAATTCTGGTCTTTCAGTTTTGCAAAATTCGATCATTTCTTCGGTTGGTTGCCAATCTTGAGGCAATCGCGTTGCGCGAGTGCGCTCTACACTGGTTAATGGTTCATGGTTATTGGTTATTGGTTTATGGTTATTGGTTGGTTGAACGTCCGTTG
>JAAOEI010000177.1_pt1 | contig 26523 bp, 30 predicted proteins | sample 7059261 | NCBI WGS metagenome assembly JAAOEI01 (sample SAMN14008812, study PRJNA610033) | viral metagenome | isolation source: viral particles filtered from seawater | place: China: Hangzhou Bay, Yangshan Deep Water Harbour | collected 2017-10-31 | reverse complement strand
ATACAATAACCAGAACGACCGCCAACAGGGCGAATGTTATTCCTATGAATTCGGCCAATCCATCCATTATCCTACCCCCCTAATTAAGTCGTCACGCGGCCGCTTGCCGTTGGCCTTTCTGTAGATCTGTTCTCGCTTCGATTGGTATTCCATTAATAAAGCATTCTGATCTGAAACTCGCGTGGATCGCCTGGCTTGCTCTTTCAGGTCATTGGCTTCCAGTGCTTCATTAATTATAGCGTATATTTGATCAATATCGTCGTCGGTTAGTGCCATTTTGTCACCTGCCTTATTGAGCTATATCTTTTTTGATTGTGTATCCATCACCACCAGCGCCGCCAGATTGGTTTCCACTACCGCCCGCACCACCATTGACTGTATAAGTGCCTAAGTCGGTATTGAGCGTTTCATAAAACATCAGGATCAGGCCGCCACCACCGCCACCGCCGCCGCCAGATCCAGAAGTGCCAGCCGTTCCAGCCGTTCCAGCCACGTCGATTTCGCCGGATCCATTAAAGTCGATAGTTTTGGCGATCAGGATCACCACGCCGCCACCCGCGCCGCCCGTTCCGGCCGTTCCAGTCGTTCCAGTACCGCCATTGCTTCCAGCGCTTCCACCATAGTGAAGGGAATTCCTGGCGGTCAGCAGGGCCTCTAAACCATCCACCTCAGCATCATTTCCGGCCGTTCCGGCTGCGTTAGTCGCTGCGCCTGCAGCACCAGCCGCCAAGTCGGTAAATATGCTGTCATCAGTGCTGGCTCCAGGGCCGCTATTACCACCACCACCGCTACCACCAGACGCACCGGCATCATATTTCGTAAACTCATTACTGGCTTGGATGGTGCCATCAATTGTCAGCGTACCACTACACTTAATAATCAATGGCCCTGGATAGTCGTCGCCTTTCGTCAGTGTTACACCTGAATTAATTGTGTAGTTAGTATATTCTCTAGAGCCGGGCTGGAGCGTAGTGTTAACGCTAACCGTTACCGCACCCAATCCACCACTACCAAAGTGGTCTAACTTGTAATCATTATAATGCTCAAATGATGCGTTTTTCTGTTTTGGTGCGCCTACTGCGCCCTCGGACTGCGCGGTGATATCCGCTTGCAGCTGATTCATTTGAGTCGACGTTAAGACTTGGTTTAATGTAAATGATTGTCCAGTCCAAGCAGCCATTGTTCATTCCTCTGTTATGCCAGTTTTCCAATATCTAGCTGGCCCTGATCCAATCTAAATATATCCACTATCTGGGAATCATCCACCATCAGATCCATGGTTATGTTATTTAAATCAAAACCGTATTCCATAATCCGTTTACTGGCCCCACTTCCTATTCCCAACTTGTCAAACTGAAACGTGATTAAATCACCTATAAAACGTGTAATGGGCGCGGCTGTTGTTTTTAATTTTAGCTGTAAATAGGGGTTTTTCTGAGTTAATACGATCCTTTGTGACAAATCCAGCGTGGAATCACTGTTGACATACCAGACATTGGCGTCTTTTTCAATGAGTTCGCGAAGGCCGTAGGTGTTAACGCTGGTAGTATCTTCATCGTTAGTGACCACCGAATAAGTTTCGGAATTAACGTTATAATCACCAAAAGTAATGTGCTTATTAACAATAGCCTTATCGTCAATAATGCCCTTAATATCAATTATCGGATCTTCACCGAGCGCCAATGTTATGGATGTGGTTTCCGTATAACGGGCAAAGCGAAGTTTACCATCTTCGACATATATAGAAGATCGAGTGATCCGACCTAACTTTCTGAACGCTTCATTCAGTTTGGTTCCCTTAAAGTAGGCACGCGCCAGAATCGAGCTAGAAGAAAACACTTCGGCCCAAGCTGAAAAGTCATCATAGTCAATATCCGTGTTAGCTGTGGATTTTGTTGTATCCAATCCACCATAACTGGTTGCCCAATACCATGCCAAGTCACTCGGAAGATAATCCGATCCTGTATAGTCAAGCGGTGTATCTTCGTCGCCGAGTACGCGTTCAGCAAATGGCTTGATCTTGTCCACAACAGATAACGTGCAATTACTTTTACCATATTTAACATTAGAGATCTTTCCCTCATGCAAAGTCAGATATTCATCCGTACCAGCTGCCGATTCAACCGACCATGGAACACCAAATTCTATTTTGGTTTCATTGGCCATTTTGTATGGTTCATCGATGAAGAAATCAAAGGTCTGATCTTCATTGGATAGAGTAATGGCAATATTTAATGGCCTGATATCATTCCATTTTTTAGTTATCTTCGGCCAGCGCGTGACAAAATCCGTATAGTCACTATCTCCAATAGTGAACTTACGCGCGACTAATGGATTCTTAGTCTCTATTTCAGCTAGAAAATCACTGCTAACACTGTGTGGCATATCAATAAGTGCTCAATTCTATCATTCCATGATATAGATCATCATGTGGTTTATTGAATCCAAAAATAGGCTTGGTCTTGTTTGTTATCCTTACGTCAGTTGTGCCAAGCAATCCGGTTTTAACGAATTTCAGATCCGCGTTGCTTTTCCAGTAACTATTGACTATGGAAAAAACCTCGGAATTCACAAAGCTAACTTTAAATTTCCATTGCCTGAAGTCACCAAACTTGTAAACGTATTCAGCGCCAGTGGTAGTTCGTGTTCTCGACTCCACTTTCTTGTCCTGCTCTTTGTAATCGTATTCGGCGAACAACTCTACTCCGGTGGCGCTGTTCTGATAAAATAATCTAAAACTCATTAATCACGCACCCCACTATATAGCCTGCCTTTCAACAAAGTTGGGCCGAACGCCTTCATCATCCAGATCATTAAGCGCCTGAATAATAGGGCCAGCAACCACTTCCTTCAATTCGTTGCGATCCATTTCCAGAAGAGCGCCAGCACTGGTGGCATTCGGAAGCACTTCAATATTAACCTGTTCGATCACCACGGATCGGCTGTCATTAGTGGCTGGGCCTTGATTTTGTAAAAAGCTGGTCAGGTCAGTGTTCTGGCGTGGTGATAATACCCTTTCGCCCCTATCTAGTAGGAATGTGGATTCTGAAGGTACGAAATCCATACCACCGTGGGCCACCCCAGCTAACCCAGCTGCAGAACCGGCTGCGCTAGACGCCGCCATACCAGCCAAGCCAGTTGCAAGCGACGCGGCTGCAACGCCTGGTGCCAACGCTGGGCCAATTATGGGAATGGCTGCCGTGGCCGCGAAGGCGTTTCCATATATGGCGCCACCGATTCGACCGCCCTCGGCTTTGCCCATTAGCTTGGTCATAATGAAATGTTGAATACCCAACTTAACCAACATGGCTATAAATTGAGTCAATACGCTTTTAGCCAGATTTTTCAATGTATCCGTCAGGCTTTTACCAGCCACAATTGCGCTGGCAAATGCTCGGCTGAATCCGTCAACAGTGCCATTCATTAAAGCCGTTAACGAAGTGCTGAATTGCTTATTCTTATCTTCCAATCCCTTATAAAATCCGCTCCACCCTTCATCTAATAAGAGCATCATATCCAGACTGTTAGTCACCAGTTCAGCATTGGTTTCGCCAATGGCTGCAGCCGATTCGACACTAACCTCGCGCATCCGCTCAACCTTGGCCACGCCAGCATCAAAAGCCTCGGTCACACTGAATTTGAAACCATCCATTGAACCGGCCAGCGCTTCGGCTGCAGCTGATCCATTATGCTTGAACTGTTCGAATCCATGTTCTGACAATATGGATATCTTGGTCATGGCTTCGCCAATAACGTCGCCCAGAATATTGGGGAAGTCGGCCACTGGTTCGCGTGAAAAGATCGCCTTGATGGCATCGAAAGCCCATTCACCGAAACGGCTGATAATCTCCACTGCAGCGTCGAACGTTATTTTAATAGACGACATAATCACGTCGCCCATGTTATCGATGGCCTTGGCCACGCCCTTGCCCATGTTAATGAATCCATCAACAAAAACCTGGAAGGTATCACCCCCAAGCACAAAATCGATCAGATTGGTATTCCATTGCCTGAAAACCTGGTGCATACCGGCGAATACGTTGATCGAGTTCTTCAGCATGTTAGCCGCACTTTTCCGGATATGCGCCACCGCGTCGGCGAATCCATTAGCCAGTGGCGCGATAAATGGCATTAATTCCGAAGCAATCGACAATCCAAAGCCCTTGACCGCTTTTCCGGCCCGATCCATACCGTCGCGAACGTTTTTGCTTTTAGCCACCAGCTGATCCGACATGGTGACACCCAGGAAGGCCGCGTCATTGGCTGCAGCTGCCATGGCTGCGCCTTGGCCCTCGAATAAGGGAATCAATTTCGTGGCGTCGTTGGCGATAGCCTCCATGAACAACGTCATCTCGGATTGGCTAACGTTCGCCGCTTCCAGGCTGGACACGTATAGCTGCAAGGCGTCTTTGGAATTCAGATCGCGAAAGTTATCGGCGGTGATGCCGACTTTTGGCGCTATCTTGTCGAAGAAATCCACCAACGGGCCGCCGCCCGTAGTGAGAAAATCACCAACTTTGTCATTAACATCTTTCAGTTGGTCGGATAGCTGTTCGTTAGATATGCCGGCCATGTTGGCCGCGTGGGCCATTTCTGTGAATGAATCAATGGATAAGCCAGCCGTGGTGGATAGGATCTCAGTTTCACGAACGGCGCCAGCCATGGCCGTCGTGAAGCCGACAACAGCCGTACCAGCCGCACCAATAGCGGCCGCTGCAGCGCCAGCCGTCTTGATCATATTGCCCAGCGCTTTATGGTTTTTATTAAAAACCTTCGAAGCCGCGTCAGTGGCGGTGACAATAAACTGGATCTTATTGGTCATTGCTTTTCCTGCCTCACTCGGATCAGTTCGTCGACTTCGCCTTTCATTATGACAAACAGGCTAACCAGAATATTATCCTGATTCATATAGCAACCACCATCAGGCCATTCGGTTCGCTGGTAGCCAATTTGTGTTGGCCGGTGGCAATGTTTAAACATATCCATCCAGGCGTCTATCGAGTAACCGCGAATGAAAAAGCGGTTATAGTCTAAGTTGTCGAAGTGTCGCCTGGTGGCTCTTCGGACTTTTTTTCTTCGTCAGCCGTTAGGTGAGAAGCCGCCACCAGATCGTTGACTATCCTGACTAACAGTTCGGTGAAATAAACGTGCGTTAACACGGTTTCATATAGGTCGCTTCCAACCACTACCTGATTGCCTTCTATAAAAAGGCCATCTATCCTAACTATGGAATCACGCAAGACTTTTTCAGTAGCTTCCATATATTCGACCATTTCTTCCTGGCTAAGCAATTTCGACTTATCGAAGTCTTTGCCTTGTTCCTGTTCAGCCTTTCTGGCTCGCTCCGAAACCCTCGAAACATGCGGATTAATAATAGCCGCATTGGGCCTGGTCAGGCGCTTCATTTTGACCGTGATATTATCACCATCAAATTCATATTCTTTCTGAAAGTCTTGAGTGAAGTGGCCCATAGTTGAATAGATCTCCTATCGTTTGTTTAATAAAGCGCGCCATCTTGGCTATTAATCATAGTAATTTGAACGGCATAGCCGTTTGTATCATCATACTGGCCACGCCCCGAAATATTCAGCATTACTTCACCAGGGCCACCAGCGCTTTTTTCCACGGATTCATAACGCGCTCGCTCAACGTCGATGGTGATTTCGTTGTTGTATCCGCTCTGGATTTCAGTCGTACCAGCCACGTATAATTTTAACGTGCCGATATTCGTGTCATTAAAAAAGTCTGTATAAGCGGAATTGTTATCCCATGGCAGCACCATGGAAAATGTCACGTCACGAAAGCCATTTAGTCGATTGGCGTAAGGCCAATAGCTTTCTGCTAGCGTAAATTGTGGCTCTACCGGATCGGTCACATTAACCGTTATGGATTCAGCCTCCATCCCAACGCCATTAAGAGATAGGCTGCTGTTATCCCAAGTAAATAGATCGTCGTTGGATATGTAGGCATTACTAACATCAACAGTTCCAGCGTTATCAGCGCCACCGACAAAAGCCGTTTTAGCTTTTAAAAAGCCGCCTTGCTCCAATGAAAATTCCATACTGGTCGCACACAGGTTTAAAACATTCTTTTTACCAAGCCCTGATTCATTGCTTCCAATTGATATGGTGGTCGGCTTATTCCAGCACTTCGCAACCGCTTCGCTTTCTCGACCTTGCCATGTGTGCGTGAAAATATTGTCGCTGGTCACGCTACTGGTTTTATTCATCATGCAGCTTATCAGCATACCAATACTGGCCGCGCCGACTTCAACTTCAATATCGCCACTAACATGATGCTGGCCTCGATATCGGTTGTTTTCGTCGTAAGTACCATCTATCTGATCGGATAAAATATCTTCCATATTGGTGGTGAGCGTTTCCGATAGGTAAGGAATATTAGTAGTGGAATTGGTGAGATCTCCCACCGTTCCATAGCTGTTTTGAAACACCAAGCCTAGCGCTGATTTATTCCCGTATATAGGCATAATTTACCCCTAATAAGCGTCCTTAGTGTTCGTTAACGAAAACCTGACCATTTCGCTGGCCGTCGTATCGTGGTGAGCGTTGCCTGTGAAACTTAACAGCACCTCCCCGGGTCCGGATCGATTGGCTTCAGCTGTTTCAATTCGAACGCGCTGAAACAGCATGTTGAATTTGTTGTAATAACCGCTCTGTATTTCCGTGGAATCTTCGAATGTAATATCGAAATCCAGCTCATCCTTATCAACGAACGCCTGATAAAAACTGTTTGTGTCATATAACAGCGATCCAGAAATGGTGGCTTTGCGTCGGCCGGTCAAGACGTTCTTACCAGGCCAAACGCCGTCAGCCAGATAGTAAACCGGCTCCACTGGATCTTCCAAAGATATGGATAGATCTTTAATTTTGGATACTGCGCCCAAATTAGTAATAGTTACGCTGCTGGCGTCCCATGTGAAAACTTCGTTACCAGCTGGAAATGATTCAGTAAAAGCGGTAGATCCATCATCATCGCGGCCGCCAATGAATCCAGTAGTGAATTTCAATAATTCACCATTAGCCACGTTCACCTGAAGCGTATTAGCCACCAGATTATAAAAATTGGTATCCAAGCCGCCGTATTTATTTGCACTAGCATAAGTTACGGGCCTTTTAAAAGATGATCCACCGGATCCGTCGAAAGGCGATGATTTTCCCACCCATTCATGAAGATAAATGTTGTCACTATTGGTCACGCTGGCCGTTCCAAAAAAAGCCCCCAACATATAACCCATGGCGACGGGGTGCGTTTCCATTTCAATTTCGCCCGAAACTTCGCTCGGCCCTTGAAAACTTTCACCCTCTTCGTAGACTCCACGCATGTTTTGCTGGTTTATGATAGGCCGCTTGGGGGTGATATTATCACTAACAATCGGTATTGTTTGGGCGCTGTTGGCTATGTCGGCAACAGTACCGAAAGAGTTTTGGAAACAAAGACCGATACTAGCCTGGCGTCCATATATTGGCATTTTTTAAACCCCTCGTTAATAGGCCGATTTGGTATCAACCAAGGTGATATCAAGCGCTGTTGCCGATCCGGTTGAATATTTTATCCGGCCAGCCAGGCTGACTTCAATTTCACCAACGCCAGAAACAGGCGCCTCGAAAGTTTCCCAAGTCACGCGCGGCATATCGATTGTTATAGAATGCGCGTAACCGCTTTGCGCTTCCGTGGGGTGTTCCCAATGTGCCACGACTTTCTGGCCGCCTGGGTTAACCGTGAAATTGTCACCACGAAAGGCAATATATTCTGATGTGTTATCAAAGGATAACGTCATATTGATCGTGCCAGTTCGAAAACCATTTCTGACCGCTCGGCTGGGCCACTGATCTTCACCGCTTTCTAACGTGTGCTTTGGCTCGATCGCTTCGTCCCATGCAATAGACAAAGACTTCACATAATCGATCCCATTGCCGCCAATGGATATGGATGATTGATCCCACAAAAAGGGCGTATCAGTAGGATAACTGGCCGTGTGATCAGTCGTGCCGTTATCGTTCCGACCGCCGATTAATGGTAATTTGACCTTTAAAAAGTCGCCAGCTTCGCAAGTGAATTCAATTCCGGTGGCCGTCAGGTTGTAATAATTCACCCGATCGTTAGCGCCTGCACCCCATTTTTTAACCACTGTAACGGGCCGTTGTGGTGAAAATTCCATAGTGTCAGCAGTACGCGGTTTAAAGGTATGGGTGCGAAGATCGTCGCTAGTGACGCTGGCTGTTAGCTCTAAAGCGGTCGCCATAAGGTAACCAATCGTAAGCGGAACGGCTTCCACCTCAATATCACCGCCAACCTGCTTGGCTCCGGCATAGGCATCGCCGCGATCCACGCGCGCGCGGATGCCTTCACTCATCATTAGTGGCTGTTCGCCGTTGATGGATTCGCTAACAAAAGCGACTGATTGAGCGCTGTTTGTTATATCTCCAATCGTGCCATAGCTGTTTTGAAAGCAGATCGCCAACTCGACGTCAGTACCATAAACCGGCATTATTCGTCACCTCCGTCGATTTCGATACTGGATTCAGTATCATCAGATTCAGTATCATCAATATGGTCAACCACTTCACCCTCAGAAAGATAGCTAGCCTTGCCTTGGGCCACGAAATCAGCCGCTTTATTAGCGTCCATTTCCATCGCCACGCCATTCATAGCTAACCCCACATAAGGTATGGATATGTTGCTTTCGCCTTGCCAAATAACCGTCACTTTGTTTGGATTGTTAGACATTTGAACGCGCCTCGCTAGTGATGGTAATTATAGCACCTTGATAGAACAAAGATTCTCTATCCGTTTCAATGTATGTAAATTGTACCGATGCCAGGCTGGTATGTAAAACACTGCCGCCAATTGTTAGATCGTCTAATATTGCGGCGCTGACTTCCTTCAGAAGATTGTCCAGCAATTCCTGGCAGCGTTCACCGCTTTCGCTGGTCGCTTCCTGTATAACGATTTTGTTTTTGACCGTAGACCGCCATTGATTATGGCCAAGTGTATGCGGTTCGTGTTCCGCTTCGTCGCGATAGACGCCGATCCAGGGCGTTCTGCTTGGATCTGTATTCACATAGTCGCCTAGCGCTATAACTGGATCCAAGTCGTTAACCGGCCCGTAATCTCGGATCTGGTCGCGAAGGGCCTTGGATATGGCGTGGGTATCGATCATTATTTAACACCCTTGGTTACATGATTTTCTAACAATCGCGTGACCTCTTTATCCACTTCGACCTTTTCCGGTAACATCCGGCGCACTGGTACGCCAATACCTTCGTTATGGGTTTCAGAGTATTCAAGCGCTGACCCAATGCCAGCCATGTTGGCCGTGGCGAAGGGTTTAAAAGATGCCCTTAGCCGACCAGTATCCTGCAGTAGCTTGGCCGTGGTATCCAGTACAGTGGCATTACCCTTTCTAATCCACCGACCGCCAGCCTTAAATGGCTTCCAGCCGCCGACATTCCCACCCTCGGTTCGAAAGTTCTTTTGCACCCAGCGATCCAATAGGATGGATATTTTCGCCATGGCGTGGTCGATAGTGGATAGGTTATCGCGTACCTTTTTCAATTCAGCCTGGGCTTTTCTGGCTTGGTCTTTTTTGACCTTAATAGAAATTGCCACGGTCGTTCTCCTCCGCTTGCACCTGACTACTATCCACCTGGAAGTGTTCAGTTGGCCCATGGCCAAATATGGGGTGATAATCTTTCGTGGTCGACCAGGCGGCCGTGGATCCACTGGTATCAATTACGTCGCTTGAATCAGTTAACATCGACATTTCGCCGCTTTTCAGCATCTCGATCTTATCCATTATGGATTTTTTAAACTCAGCCTGATCTTCAAATTTGAAGTTTCCAGCCCTGCAGTATGTCAGATCGATCGCCAGATCTTTGGCGGTCATGTTATTGGATGAAAATGGAACGGTAAACGCTGACGCCATAAGTGCGTCCAGTTCATGTTCTGCGTAGAAAATGAAAGCGCTATCGACTTCGGCTGAACCGTCCTTCGTGTCTTTGGTTAACACGCGGTAGCGGTCTGTTACATCATCCCAAGTTATATAGCGCCCCATTTTGCGTCACTCCATTACCTTAAAACTAACAGGTTTCGTGTAATTGCTGTTTCAACAAGTAGCCTTCCAAAGCCCATATTTTATCGACTGCATTGCGCTTGGCTATCTTTCTGCTAAGTTCTTCGTCAAAGTTTTCAGGGCTGGCGCAAGCGCTTTCACCTGTTACAGTAAAGCCATTATTAAGCGTTAAACAACAAACGGTTAACACTGTATTGGGAAAAACATGGTATTGTTCTTCCTTCACCGTGGCTTCAATTGCATCAGGCGTCAGTCGTGGCGCCGTCAGGCCTTTTTCCTGTATTTCTTTTTCAATCTCTTCGTCGTTACTCATAGTTTATTCCTTAGTACCAGGGCGAATCATACTTTTCCGTTTTCACGTCCATGATCTTATTGAAGCATAAAGCAACATGCTCTTTACTAAAAAACCGGCCGCCGATCTCTTTTTTATCCATCAGAGTCGGATCTTTCAGCTTCTCAAAATCACATTTAAAAGTAGCTTTCACGCCTCGATCACAACTGACATTTAAGAATGAATAGTAATCCATTGAATCGACTAACATCCGAATTTCACCGGCTTCCAGCAATTCGAGCCATAACCGATTGGCTTCGTCAGATCTTTCCAGTCGCGTTTCCATTGGACAATAACCGGCTTCCAGTTCATAACGAGTCATTTGCGCCAAATCGCGGATCCATAAGTATTTGCCAAGCGTGCGTTCTGGATAGATCTCGCGATCCATTTTCATTAGCTCGACATTGCGCTGGAATCGTTTTCGCCTGATCGCCTCTGTCATGTAACCAGTGTGAACGATATCAACGTCGTTGATAATATGCGCCCGTCCAACCTGTTTGTTAAGCTCAATTTCAGGATGTTCGTGAACATAGCCATAAAATTTGATGCCTTTATGGTTTCTAAACAGCCTAACAGGATAATCCGTTTTCATCACCCCCAACGGTTCAACTGCGTAGTGGTGCTGCGCCATGCCATAACCAAGGAATTCATTGTTACGCAAATATTTAGGTATATTTAGCTGATTGATCACTTCCTCATCGGCATCCAGCCACATAATCCAGTCTCCACTGGCCGTATTGATTACGCGGTTTCTAGCTTCGTCGAATCCAATATCCAAGGGTGAATCGCCCTCGATCACGCCGAACGTTATATCAGGATAGGCTTTATCAGCATCTAATAAGATCTGTTTAGTGTTATCAGTCGTTTTGTGATCAATAGCCACAATCACTTCCTGAACCACGCCACAGACGCTATCAATGGTTTTGCGGATAGTCGTCGCTGCGTCCTTCGCTATCATGCATAAACTAACCGTCTGGCGTGGCATACACTCAGCCAGCTTGCGTGAATAGTCGCACTCGTGGATTGTGAAGGCATCAGGGACAGTGAAGCTGTAAACATAAGAGCCAATTGGCATATCTTTATAATGAGAATAAGGCGCCACTACTACGTTAAGATCATTAAAATCCGCGAAGATTTCATCAATATCCCTTCTTTCGAAGTGGTGTAAATGCGCCCTTAGTGGCCACTCTTTTCTATAGCCGATAGATTCCCATGGCCCGTAAGGTGTAGTAATAATTAATTTACCACCCGTTGATATTTGCCGACACAAATTAGTTAGTAAACCAACATAGTCGCCGACATGCTCAACCACTTCAGCAGCAATCACGCAATCAAATTCATCACTGTCAGATTCGTCAGTTAGGTGGTAATGCATAAAGCTAACGTTTTCGATCTGCTCATCTTCGGCCCATTTTGTTGCCGTTTCTATGTTAGTTTTACAAATATCCATCCCGACAAATGTTAATTCTGGAAACCGTTTGGCTAAATTGTTTGTGAATGGACCATGAGCGCATCCATAATCCAGAACTTTGGATCCGGCCGGAAGGGTAGCCACTATATTGAAAACTGCTTGATAGCGAAGTGATCCTGATTGCTCGCCGCGTCCGTAAGTTATTCCACGCTCAGCTTCATAATCATATATTTTTTTGTAATGTTCTTCATAAGTTCCATCACGATAGAACTGATAACATTCCTGATATTCAGACTCTATATTATTCGAAACTGGATCCGTGTCACCGTGGATCCGCTCATAAGCTGGAATGTCAGAATAGTCGATCCAGTGACGCAGCATGGCTTGCTTGGATTTCTTGCTTAATAACAACCGGCCAAGGCGATCCAGATCGCACGCGGATATATGCCAGGATACGCGATTGGCACAGAATAATTGCTGTTCAGAAAATTCTCTATGATTCTTTAATACAGCCCTAACAGAATCAGCGAAATCTTTAATATCAGGAATTCCACTATCAGTTAACGGCAACATAACCATGCCGCCATCCTTCGCTGTTTCGGGAATCGCACCGCATTCGCTTGTTACCATCGGTAGACCAGCCGCCATACATTCCATCACAGTAATACAGCTGACCTCTCTAAACTCTCGTGCCCCAGGACCAGGCGTTGGATAGACGTGAAGATCTACCTGGCGCATAAGATCGGCCAGCTGTTGTTTGGTTAGTGCGCCAATATTCGAACAGTTCGGAAGGGCGTCTATTCGCTGATTTAAATAAGCATGATATTCAGCCATATGGGGAACTGGATTATCATATCCACATACCAGCAAATGAACGTTATCGCTGGCCAGTTCTTCCATAATGCCGCCAGGCGCGACTAGGTGCTCCAGGCCGCGTTCTGGTCGGCTGGAATAAAGAAGATATTTAACATCCGGTTTCTTTTCGATAACGTCAAAAGCGCCTTCGAACAGCTTCAGATCCACGCCATTGCGAATGACATGAATCACGCTCTTATCAATGCCATACACCTCATTAATCTGATCTTTGTGGTAATCGCTGACCGCCAGCACGCCGTCGACATTCCATAGATGCTGGAAGATGCCGTCACGGTTTCGATACATGGCCAGATCGTGACACCACCACAAATTGATTTTGCTGGCATACGTGTGAGCGAATGCACTAGGGTGGCGTTGAATGATTAAAACGTCGTGGGGGGTGTTTTCGGCATAATAGTGGAACTGGCTGCCAAGCGGATTGGCTTCAGTCTGTTCGCCTGCAGGCACGTATTTCACGCCATCAAACGTTTTCGACTCTTCGCACCGCGTGAACACGGTAACTCTATGTCCCAGATTAACGAGTTCAAGCGCCATATAATAGGCCGCCGTTTCGCTGCCACCAAGGCTTCGATTGTTGATAGTGTCGCCGTCGAACGGCATGCCTAAACAATTTATTACAATATCCATATATATCCTTAATTGATTTTGACTTGGTTAGATGGAAACCCTAACACTTGCAAATTGGATTGTGATTAATGTGAAAGTTACTTTTTACCCTTGGCTGGTTTTTCCGGTTCAGTGGCTTCAGCTGGCGCCGGTTCAGTGGCTTCAGTCTTTTCCGGTGGTGGAAATTTGTGGCCGTCGGATTTTGCCCATGATGGTTGTTTCAGTGCCATGTTTAACTTACCCCTTTATTTAGTTAAAGTTAGGCCCCTAAGTTTAACTTAAGGGCCATATTACTGACTGCTACAATATTAGGTTGAACTGTTCACCGCGTCTAACAGATATGCATAGGTCGACGCTGTAATCACTTCATCCTGATAGTAACCGGCTTCCACTTCCTCCGATTTGGTCTTACGATCAAATGGATGGCGTTCGACCTGCATTTGTGGCAAGCCAGGCGCCGCCCAACGGATCGAATAGAAAGCTGAAGGCCTTTCAATGGTAGGTGATTCAGGCGCATAGTAAACCAGCACCTTGTCACGCCAGATCGTGGATAGTGATTCGGTTAGCCCTTTGTCACCCGTATTCTGGAAAGCACCCCCAACATGCACCATAGGCACGTCTAGCAGTTCAGACACCTGGCTAGTGCTGGGATAGCCACCACCGTTGTTAGTACCGAAAATCAGGTTTCGAACAGTGGAATCACGTCGGAACGACTTCCACGCCTCAATCCCGAACACTACGCGGTTAGGCATTACGCCATTAGAGTAGTGAACGTTATCAATGGCCTGGTTAATGTCGCCAAGCGGATCGCCTGCACCATCCCATGCTGAAGAAACACCAGCACTGGATCCGACATTGGTTCCACTTGTTACCTGGTTGGCCACTCGGATTTCCCAATCCAGCAATAGGGAATCCAGAACCAATTCGGTTCTCCCTTCAATGATGCCGTTCAAGAAAATAGGATCCGCGTTCGCACGATCTTCAAGCGTAACCGGCGCCTTGAGCGCGTAGTTTTTGCAGTAGTACGTACCAGTTCCAACTTCCTGCTCGATCACGTTGGCTTCCATACCAGGCGCGCGCGCGGTCGTTCGCTGACGTAAGCGATCGCCACGGTCGAACACGGTATAAATGCCGCCCTGTTTACTGACGTTAACCACGGGCATGATCATATCAGCGATCATGCCTTCAGGCCGGTATCCGATTGCCATTTCTGATAGCAATGGATCGATATATAGGTCGTTAGTTGTTGCACCCATTTTAGTGCCTCCTATTTAAAATTAATTTAAATCCTAGTGAATGAAGCTAAAATGGATTAGTTAGCAATTATGCTATATCCAGGCGTTGCAAAATTAAATCGACCTTCAGCTATACCGCCGCTAGCGACTCCAGATATGGCTTTTCCGGCAATTTGATCACCGGAATCGGACACAATAAACCAGCCGCTAGTGGTGACTGTTACCAGATCACCAGCTGAAATGGCAGCACCAGCCCTGAAAAACGAAGGGCCGACAATTAGCGCTGAAGCATCTTCACCGCTTGCATCCGGTTTATTTTGCAAAATGCCCATGGCAGCTTCAACATCAGCCGCCAACGTTCCGCTAACGTTAACGGCGTGATATTGACGTTGGCTTAGATCTTCGCCTGCATCCACTTGGATAATGTCTTTTTGTGTAGACATGATTTAACCCTCTAAAAAATTATTAACAAATTTACCCAAACAATCAAAACTTAAAAGGTAATACCCATTAAGTCATAGTGATGTATTCACGCGCCAAATCAGAATCAGCCGCCATTACTGCGTCGCGCGCCTGTTTGAAGTTGACACCCTTGTCGGCTTGATGTTTCCTAATTCGGCTGAATAGAACTTCAGCTGGGTTTTTCCCTTGCTCTTTCTTATCCGAATTATTGCCCTGCTCGCCGCCTTCGTTGGTTTTGGTAAACATGCCTAATACCTTCAAGTTTTGCTCCATTGACTCGATAACAGAATCATCTTCTTTATATTGAGCCATGAACGCTTCACGCTGCGCCGGTGCGATCTTGCCTTCTTTAACCAGCGCTTCAGCCGCGTCAGTTAGTTCGGTTTTCTTGCGTTCGAAGTGGGCTTTTTTGGCCGCTTCTTCCTGCAATTTAACCTTGGCTGTTAGATCTGTGGTGCTGCGCTCGAATTTCGCCTTGTCGGCTGCCAGGTCGGCCAGCTGGGAATCCTTATCAGCCAGCTTTTTTTCCATAGCTTCCAATTTGGCTTGCATTTCTTTCATATCCATTGGATCACCTACCTTAAATTTTTGTTTGTGAGTGATGGCCGTAAAGGCCGCTCGCTTTGTTGAATCCAGCTTCCGCGCCATATACTTAGTCAGATCACCTATATTATTAACGGCCGGAATATCGGCCCCCAACAAGGCAATACCACTAAGGACAAACGGGTAGTGATCCCCTTTATAACTAACACCAAAATCCAATTCAATGGATACATGGCGATAAAGTTTGTTTTGTACTGCATTGAAAACGACGTCAGGAACGTCGGTCATGTTAGCCACCAGTTTTTCGCCATCGACTTCCAAGCTATCCACCCAGCCAAGCGCCGGTTGTCCGTCAGTGAATGGCTGATCATCATTGTGGCCGAATTTCAATGGCACCTTGTGATTTTCTTTCAGCTTATCAAAGGCCGCCGATATCAGCTGAAGATCGCTAACATCGAAATCAATGCCATTCCACTTTCCAACGCTGAACACTTCGACTTTGATATCCATAAAACCACCTAAAATTTATAAAACATAATCATGCATCATTTTATGTCTGAGGCATAACGGTATTTCTGATTCTTTCCTACATACCACATATAACGGATCATAGCCCATTATTGGGTTATCTATCCTAAAATATGAAAAATCTGGAAATTCTCTTCTGAACCAGAAATCCCACTCGCGTGGTGTTTTAATCGTTACATGGCCAGGATCATCACCGGCCTGGCTGCCTATATAATGAAAATTTATCGATGATACTCGCATCATTTCATTAATAGCTTTTTTGATATCATCTTCGTATAAATGTTCAATAACATCAGTACTGAAAGTTATGCCGATAGAATCATCTTTAAACATAGATAGATCAGTCATTGATCCAACGATCATTTGGTCTAATACGCTATGCTCAACGGCAGTTTTCGATATCTCCACTCCATAACATTCTCGATTAATACTATGCAAGTGCTTTACATTAAACCCAACGCCAGCGCCACAATCTAAAAAAGACACACTTTTGGCTGGCCTTATAATAGATAAAGCAAAATCTATTCTAAATCGCTGAACGGCATCAGACATGGGTGGCGGTTTCTTCTTGATATATATCCTGTTATATCCTTCGCCTTCGGTGGAGTAGATATGTTCATACCATTCTCCTGATCTGATATTCTGTTCAGTGATTTCCATATAATTTAAAATACCTCGTTAGTTTCTACCTAAACCCTTTCTGTGGCCGCTTCGTTGGCTCCGCACCTTCTTCAAAACTATCCAGATCCGCAACCGTTACAGGTATTAAAAGTGACCGACAGTTGTGAACTAATACATTACTTGCAGTATAGGTTTCATCCTCTTCTACCGCCAGATTGTACACTCTCCCACTATATGGTATAACTTCAATTGAATTGATTGAAGAACTAAACCATGAGGAAATATTATGCTGACAATCGAGGTTGTTAGGGATGTTATCGCCACTAAACATTTCAGGGACGGAATGAGCATTCGAGCCATTGAGCGCGAAATGGGAATCGGAAAAACCACCCTTTCTGGTTTCTGCAAGCGTCACGGAATCGCCGTTAGATCCCAGCGACAAGGCGCCAGCCTTCACGCCAAAACCATGCCCAGGCAAAGCGGTGACACTCACTGGACTAAAACCAAGCCGGAAGCCGCTGAAAAGTTTTCTAAACAATCCAGCAAGCGAATGACGGACAGAAACCCCATGGCCGATAGAAAAAATATTGAAAAGTCGGCTAAAACTAGATCTAACACTTACCGTCAAAATCTTACCAGGCATGAATCGGCCCTGGCTAAAATATTCGATAATATTGGCATCCAGTACAGCGCCCAAGTTCCTGTTGAATCCTATATCATGGATTTCTTGATCGGATCCGTTAATCTGGAACTGGATGGCCGAGGACACGCCGAGCGCAGAGCTATGGATCTCATAAGGGATAAGCGCCTCATCAATCGCGGGTTTACGGTCATTCGCGTCGCTCAAGATTCCCTGTGTAACTATAGAGCAGCCGCTAGATGGCAGCTGTCGCCACTGTTCGGATCGCTGAAACACGTTCTGCCCGACCTTGATTTCATCTGCCCTGAACCAACCATCGGCGGTAAGTATAGGGTGCTCATTCGTAACGAAGAGAACATCTCCGGTACTTATTTTAAACTTCAGAATTGAATCTGAATCGTTCTGCTTACCCATAACAGCGTATACTTTTCTATATCGGCCTTTATGGGTAAGCACCCGATCACCTACCTTGACATGTTCTATGGGGGTGGGGCCGTTTGCAGTATGGATCAACTCGCCTTCAGCAATAGCGTTAAAATGGTTAGGCGGTTTATACTCTGGATTCTGGTCATACCATTCCTTAGAATGGTTGCCGCGATTTTCGTCGTCAAGATGCCGACAAATATCAGTTGTTCTAGCGTCAAGTATAGCGGAATACTCGAACGCCTGCACAAAGTCATCCAGCTTCGGATCCGTGAAGTATGCGTGGCGCGCGTTGTTGATCGCGTCAAAAGTCGACGTTCTGACAATGGTTCGAAGCCTGGCATCTGGATTGCTAACGTCAAGCGCTTCGCCTAGCGCGTCTTTGGCTTGATCGATTGTGATCATGCCAGCCGTAGCGAATGATTCATATATAGATCGCTCGATTTCATCCCAAGTTTTGTCATACCTGGATCCGTTCAGGATTTCTTGCTCGATAATGTTTTCGGCTTCAGTTGTCAGGTTGCCTGTAATCTTAAAAGCAGTCGTTTTAAAGAAATCGTCAGCAATGAAATCAAGCCGATTATAGTCGGCCTTGAATTCCTTTTTTTGCGCCTTATTCACTTCAAAGGCCGCGTGCTTGCTGCCAACCAGCGACCCTTCCTTCAGCATGGCGTTGGCCATCCGGTTTAGCTGTTGCTTCAGTTTGGAGTCAGTCTTAATGGCCTTGATGTTAGCTGCCACATTATCGTCGACACTACCCTGGCCCTTTCCCTTGGCAATCAGGTCGGCCACGATCTTATCCATGGATTCAGCTATGGATTGGGTGTATTCGTCGATGAGTGATTCTGAGTTGCGAGCAATAACGGCAAAATCGACTCGTCTTTCTGCTTTACTGAAGGCCGTGACGCTGACAAGCCCCTTCCCCATAATTGTTTCATCTTTCGCGCCTTTTTCAGCTTCTTTTTTCTTTTTATTTCCCTTTGAATCCTTGCCGGCCGCTTGCTTTTCGTTTTCTTCCTCAAGTTCGTCGCCTCCGGTATCGTCGTTCTGTTGGTCATCAGTATTAACTGGATCGCCCAATGGCTCCATATCTTCCGGCATCGGTGGAAATCCCAGCGCCTTTCGGATATAGTTTTCATCTTCAGGAATAGACCGCATTGAATTCGCGCTCACCATTTCTCTAAAGATCTCGATCATCTTCAGTTTTTGGGTGCGACTCATGGCCTTGATTTTGTACTTGGGATAGATGCCATCACCCCAATTCCGATCGCCTAATCTTCGGAACAGCTGTTCGTTCAAGGCATCTTCCAGCCGTTCAATGTCAGCCGTTAACGTTTCAAAATAGCTATCAACCTGGACTTCGCTTTGGCTATAGGATCCTGTTTGCGTCTGCGGAGTGATGCCCACCAAATTAGGCACCAGTAAAGCCATAGCTATTCCAAAGTTACAATCTTCAATGGCTTCTTTAAATGCCACGTTATTCTGTGGATAGTCACTTTCAAACTTCACGCCATTCGGCAATATGGCGCCAGTCGACGTGTTGATATTACTTAACACGTTCTGCAGGGCGATATAGTTGGGGCTGCCAACAGGCAAGTTGGTATTCTTTTCAGGCTGAATATAACGAAATCCACCGGCATGGCGTTCAAGCCACATGTTGCGGAACTTGATCGCGTAGTCTTTGCTGAACCAATCGCGGTAGGCTTCGCGTAATTCAGACTGGCCATAATGTTCATCAATGTCGGGATTAACGACAAAATGAATAAACTTTTTTGGATTGATCTTGATCTCTTTACCGGCTACCTTCTGAACGATATGCGTTATATTGCCATGCACGTCGACTTTAAAAGTGAAAGTATCAAACGGCCGTAGCTTCAGATTCTCTAATCCTACCCAGGATTTACCTTCGACTTCGATCAGTGTTGTCACCATTTCGGTCATAGAAAAGCCGCAATAGATCGCGCTCAAGATGCCCTTGATTTTATCCGTCCAGCTGCCTGTTATCTGCTTTGTGATTTCCTGAAAGATAGTGACACGCTCTTCGGCCTGTTCATCCGTTAAGGTATCATTTTCGAGCTCAAAATCAGCCTGGCGCGAAATAATGGAATCGCTTCGAAACTTAACAACCGCTTTTACCTGGGCGTCCAGCATCATTTTTTTATAGATAGCATAGCCTTTCCGGCCCATGAGCGAATCAGGGTTGTATTTTTCAAAATCGCGGCCGGTGTATAGGTAACTGGCTTCACTGTAAGCTATTTCTTTTCCCATGTTTCCTATCCATAGTTGATGCTTTGCATTGATCCAACGGCGCCAAAACCTTCAAAACTAACATTGTTAGCGTGGATTTTATCTATAAATTGCATAGAAAGCGAGTCAGCGCGATCCGGTGATGGTAGGCCCAGCGCCTTGATGGCTTCCTTCGGCTCCAAATCGTCGACCCTTTCGTTAGATACTCGCCGCTTGATTGATAAGACATGCGATTCTAATTCATCAATATCGTCGATGGCGTCAGTATTAATTTTGACCTTATATTCACGCAAGTGCTTTTCCAGCGCGATATAATTCTGGACGCGACGATTACGATATAGATCCGGATAATCACTCGCTTCGCCGCCAACATGCCTAATAACATTATAATCCTTGTCCATCAGATAGCCAGCAGTGCCAGCGCCGACGCCAGTGGCATCGATAACAAAGTCATCCAGGTTATCACGGCCTTCAAAGGCTTCGAACACGCGAATACCGGCCTTCGCGGCCTCAATCACGGCCTTGGATGGCTCGAAATAGTGGGCGGTCTGGCTTAGGATCTCCACATAACTATCATAGTGTCTGGCCGCCGTTATGATGGTGGAGTCGGCACCACCGTCGGCCACGTCGATAGATACCCTTAGTGATGGGTGGCTACCATCAGGATGGAAGTCGGCGTCGTAGGCTTCTTCCAAGTGCTCTAAATTAATCAGGATATATTCGTCGAACGCGGCAAATTCACCCAGGCAACGGATCTTGTAAATCGGCGAATTCTTGCCATACTTTGCCGCCATATCATCCAGCCATTGTTGGCTAATGATTTCAGGCGCGTCGGCTGGCTTGACATGCATTCGATAATACATGTCATTGCAGGCTTTTCCGTTGTGGTGCGTGTAGAACTCGCCTTCCATGCGCGTGGGGTTTCCGATCTCTACAATACAGGATCCAGGCGTGGAAAGTGCGCCCTCGATGGTCGGAAACATTGGATCCAGTCGCTTGGAACTGGCTTCGTCGACTAAAAACAATTGTGGCTTGTCATGGTATCCAGCCAAAGATTCTGGATCGCTTGCGGTTTCCATCACTGCGCCCCAATCCGGATCATTATTAAAGATCACTTCCTTCGCTAACGGTCGGCATAGACTTTTATAGGTGGGAATGGCATTGCGCGCGGATCCGCGATAACGCGGCATTAGTCGCTTGGTCAGCTGTTGCTGTTTCGGCGCAGTGCAAGCAATTTTCCCGTAGGTCGTAAAGTTCCAGATATGCATGATCATGGCAAGCAATTGAGTCTTACCAGTTCCGTGGCATGATCGAATAGTTAGTCTGGGCTTTTTATCCAGGTTAATCCGCGGATTGTTTCGACGAAGATCCAGAATAACATTCACCGCGTCAAGCTGCCATTGCATTGCAGGAAAGCGCAAGATCTTATTGAAAAACCACTTAGGGTTTTCAAGCGCTTTCTTTTTTGCCATTGTTGCGTCGTTCGTTACGACAGCTAATTTAGTCATCTTCGCTATCATCCAATAAGGCTTTTTTGAGGTCGTCGCCGAAGGTGTGCTTGTTTTCGTTTTCCCTTTTATCGACTAGCCCTAAATCACGCGCTATAATAGCGTGATTCAACAAGCCAGCACTAGCGCCTTGAAACTTCTGATTGTAGATAATTTCTTCGACCTTTTCGCAGACCCCAAGAAAACCACTTCTCTTTTTATAGGCTCGCCATGTTTCTTGACTGATATCTAAGAAAATACAAAGCCCTGTAACAGTCATAGCTCGCATCTTGGCAACTGGCTCTTGGGTAACATCACCCTTGTAAGAAAAGCATTGCGTTTCATAAAGTGGATTATCTTCGCACCAGTCGAAATACTCGCAACAAGCTTCCCATAAAACCTTTTTAGATTTAAATTTCGGATTTCGGCCATGGCTAGACCTGGCCCTCCAAAACTGGTTACCAGGTATCACTTTCGTCGCTCCGCTCTTACATCAACATCAAAAAAAGCCGCACCAGCATCACCGCTATTAATGCTGATCTCACAATTATATCTGGCCCCCACTAACGAAAGGCTACTAGTCAACGTGCCTTGATACGTTCCGCTTGATTGGTGCGTCAATGTTAATGGCCATGATTGGCCAGCCACGTTGGTATCGCTGGCGGTTTTGAGTGTGGCCAAGACAGTGGCGTCTGTCACATAGCTTGAATCACTAAGATCCTGTAGATTTGCTATCTTCAATAAATTGCCGTTTTCAATGTAGACGGTTTTAGCCATCACTCTGCCTCTTCGGTCGGCTTCATTAGTTCTTCAATATCGTTTTTAACAGACTCCAGAAATTCCATTCGCTCGTTATACTCTGAAAGCAAACTTTCCTTTCTCTCTGGCCTGCAGGTTGGTTTCGCCATTGCCAGTTTTAAGCGAGAGCAACGCCCAATATTTCGCGCTATTTGTTGCTTGACAGATGGGTTTATATTTGCGGCCTTGGTTCCCATGCTTTTTAACCTCTAATTTAGTTAAATAAAATAATGATATTACGCCTGATCTAGCGAATGAATTCCGCTTGCATTGAACGCAATGGAAAAATCACCAGCCGTCAGGTCGGTAGATGATCCAAAATCTATATACCCTATAGCCCTTTTTCCGGTATCAGTATCGTTATAGATTATTCCCCATCGAGCATCAGTTGGGTTTGAGGCGTGCTGCGATATGGTAGCCGGATCATCGGCATCAAAAACAGCAGCGCCAGCGCTAAGCGTAACTGATGGATTGGCGCATGATGGCCCGCCAGTCGAATAGTTACCGCCTGGCGTTACTTCTTCAGCAGCAAAATTAGTGGTACCGCCTGCGCCCCATCGAGGATCGGCCGTAGTAGTGGCTGGCGTAGTCGTTACCCCATCCACAAAACCTATTTTGATAGTGTCGTTTTCAAGGTCGTGCAATTTCTCTTGAACATCCACTAGAAACTGATCAAACGCTACAATATCACCCTGGGCCATGTTATCACCTCATTAATTAATTGTTACATCCGCATTGTAAAAAACATGGATGGTTATACTCGATTCATAGAAAGGATGAATGGCTACATCAAAACTGTAGGCTCCACCCGTTGCGCCTGTAAAAGTAATTGTGGCCGCATTTTCGGTAATGCCAAGCGATTCCAGCGCTGCACTAACTATCTTTGATAGCTGTATTGTGGCGCCGTTTTCGGTAATGTTTAACGCCTCTACCGAGCAATCAATACTATAAGTTAGTTTGGCCGTACTGGCGTTTTCTGTCAATGACAGTGATTCTAAATTGGTAGTAATGTTTTTATCTAAATCAGTATTACTAAGGAACTCTGTTATCGTTAACGATTCAAGATTGGCATCAATGACAACGCCTAACGATACGGTTGAAGCGTTTTCCGTAAGCGTCAATGACTCAAGATTGGTTGTTATATTCTTGTCAAGATCCTGATCGGCTTGAAATTCCGTTATCGTCAACGATTCAAGGTTAGTATCTATCGTAACGCCAAGCGCAATATTGGCGCTATATTCTGTTACCTGCAATGATTCTAAATTGGCGCTGATCGTTATATCCATAGAAAGCGCTGATTGATATTCTGTTATAGCCAATGATTCCAAATTGGTTGTTATGTTTTTATTAAGGTTTTGATCCGCTTGAAACTCTGTTAATTGCAAAGACTCCAAAACAGTTGTGATATTTTTGTCCAGGTCTTGGTTGGCTTGAAATTCTGTTATAGATAAAGATTCAAGATTGCAGTTTATTGTGGTTCCGGCTGCGGCAACAAAACCAGGCGTTCTATAGGGCAACATGAACAGGCTGGCCGGATTGTCGTGAAGCCTTAACATTAAATTATTCGGGATAAACCTATCAAAAACCACCGCCATGTATAGTTGTGCATCACTGGAAAAATTACCGCCGCCCTGTTCAAAAAAAAGCGCGTGTGTTCCTTCTGCCGCTGGTGCTGGAAGATAGGAGAGCGTTGTTGATCCCGTTACGCCATCAACGCAACATTCTATATCATAATTTCTAACACCAAAACTAACGGTTGATATCTCGTTTGTTTTCCAGTTTAAGCCGGTTTTCCACTGTTCCCCGTTTGGCCCGTTATCATGCCAAAACCTAACCTGATACGTTGCATTAAAATTTGAAACCTGATAGGTAAATGGCTTGTTAGCACCACTATTTGATCCGCTTCCTAGTAAAACCCTTGTTGAAGTGTTTAGGCTGGATGGAAACTTGGCTACCAGAAAAATAGTATAATTAGGCTCTATAGAGTAGCTATCACGATTATATACAAGGCCACCTCTATCGGCTTTGTCCGCTGTTTCTTGATAGCGACCTCCACCATCATCAGCTGTAGTTGTCAATGTTGCTGTATTTTGGCTGGGAAATTCGCCATTGATCATATTGGCGAAATCAGAAAAACCGCCTACAACAAAAATAGGGCTGAACTGTTTCCAGAATGGGTGAATTTCAAAACCACCCAAATAAGATGGGAGAAATATTCTTTCTGACGGCAAAGCCATTTACTGAATCTCATCAGGTACAGGCAACAGATCGAAGCCGTGATCGGCGGCGGTGGAGCTTAGCGCGTCAGCTGTTTCATTCCACCATACTGGCGCTACATGTTGCGCGCTGATAGCAATTGGTATCAAGCTTGACGCCACAAATGTTGGGGTAGTGCTTGCCTCATCAACGACTATTCGCCCAATGTAGTGGAGATTTCTTAATTTATCTTCAGCACTGACCGCCGCGTCACCTGTACCGTCGTCGTTGTCGGGGTTCGTGCCATCGCTGGTTTTCAGGTAAAGTCTGATAATTTCGCCCACTACTGGGGTAGTTATGAACTTAGTGAACGCCCTCCAATGAAACCACCTAGCTCGATCTGCAGAGCCTAAATCATGTAACGCCCCCTGCCTACCAGCGCCAGCAGCCAAGCTGGTCGGAGTGAAAACAGCGCTACCACCTGACGCCCTGAACGTAATGGTCGATTCATTAACCTGATAAATTAAACTAGGCATTGGCAGCCCTTCCTACATCGCCAGCTGAGATTATTTCGCCTTCACCCCACAAAGATTCAGCATAACTACCCTGGAACTCGATAAGAGCGAGAATAGCCGCTGGGCTTGTTGTGTCTGCGTTTAACCAGATACCGCCACCGTTTGCCGTGTTGGTTAGCTTCTGTTTAATATCAGCACTGACTTTCACCATACCATCACCGGCTGTTATCCAACGCAACCACTCTTGTTCGTCTGCAACAAGTCCGTTGTAATCATCGTAAATTACCGAGGAAATAAGGTCTTTTTTCTCAATCTCGGCACGATCAACGGTATATGCTCCACCGTTGAAAAGATCTGCAATTTCTTGATCGCCTTTCCACGAATCATCAGGATTCTTAAATCCAATGGCATCGGTATCGTTTTCTATAACGGCTTTTAGTTGGGCGGCTGTTGGCATATTAGAACCCCTGATTTAGGTGTAACCCCTGATTAGGTCGTTAGATGGGGAAATTAGACTGGAATATAACAAATTATTTGTTATATGGCATCAAGTGTCAAATATTGGGCAAAATATCAACCTTTTTTTATATTGCGTAACAGTTTAATTATCACTATACTCTCATTAGTACTAATTAAATCGTTGCATAAAGGATGAAATATGAACAAGGGTACTCATGAGCGGATTTCGCTCGAATTGAAGCGCGCCTATTTACTGGCCGAACGGTTAGATAAAGAGCAAAAATTGCTCGACGTCAAAACGACCATTATGGCGCACTGCCTCAATCGAGATCCAGATAATTATATTGATTACTACCGCGAAAACTTTCAGGAATTGAGTCGCGGCCTGGTTGAAAGATATCTGGATCCAATACTGGAACAGCTGGCAGTGGTGGAAGGACAGTTGAATCGATTGACGATTAAAGTTGGGAGAAGGAAATGAAGATAGCAATTCTATTTTTACTATTTTGCGTCCTTACCTTCATCCAGTCCAACTGGCCTGATCATAAAGAATGGGTCATGGCCTTCTGTTTTCTTTCTTTTCTTTCGTGTGGAATGTATTTAAAAACCAAAATTAGCGAGGATTAAAACCATGATAAACAAACTACTCTGGATCAGCTTCACCCCCATTTCCATCGGGCTTGTAATTTTAGGTAATCCGCTTAGCGCGATAACAGGCGCGATTGCTGTAGCGGCTTTTGTTAATGATGAACCCAATTAATTAACCAAATAAAGGAATTTTTAATTATGACTGATTTAATCACAGCAGAAATACTGAAAAAGTGGGATGCGCGCGAAGATGGAGTAGAGCTATTTATAAAGCACTTTCCCGATGGTGCAACGCTGCAAGAAATCTCGGATAAATGTATAGAGATAAACGAAGATAATAATGCTATATGGGTTTTTAATAAGTGCAGAGAATTAAAGATTTTTGAGGAAACTACGGCAATCGGATACAGGAACTCAGGGAACAGGAACTCAGGGAACTGGAACTCAGGGAACAGGAACTCAGG
>JAAOEI010000176.1_pt1 | contig 26680 bp, 32 predicted proteins | sample 7059261 | NCBI WGS metagenome assembly JAAOEI01 (sample SAMN14008812, study PRJNA610033) | viral metagenome | isolation source: viral particles filtered from seawater | place: China: Hangzhou Bay, Yangshan Deep Water Harbour | collected 2017-10-31 | reverse complement strand
CGGGGTCTCTTTGGTGTGTGCCATGTATAGAGCATGCCATCAGCCCCTATCCGGGTCAAGCCCGTTTACGAACCGTTTACAATGCGGCCTTTGCGCGTGGGGCGGCTCATTTAAAACAGCGCTCCCATCTCTGCTTGGGACCTGTTTCAGGGTGAGCGGCTTAGCTGTCAGCATGGCACTCCTTAGAACGGGATCTCGTCGTTTTCCGGGGCGGCACGTAAACGTGGAGCCCGTGGCCGCGGCTCGCGTCCTGGTTTCTGTTCTTGGGTGCGTTCCGCGGAGGTTTCTTTTTTGGCATTTGGTTTCCTTGGGTTGGCTAAGCCTTCAACGGTCTTACCATGCGCCAGGCTGTACCGCAAGCGGTTATCCTCTACGCGGTAGCTGACCAGTGGGGGCCTGGGTGCCAGGTTGCACTTGGCGACGCCTACGTGGCTACAGTCGGTCTCATCCTTGGCGCAGATCAGGACAGACCGGGCGGCGCCCGTGATCCCTATGCTGCCCGCGCCTTTGTACAGCGCAGAGCCGCTGCCCTTGTTCATGTGTCGGATGAATAGCAGCACACACTGAGTCTTCTCGGCCATGGCCCAAAATGGGGCCAGACATTGGCGCACGTCCTGGTCGCTATTCATGGACTTACCCCCGGGCAGGCAAGCAGAGAAGGTATCGAAGATCACTAGCCGCAGCCCGTACAACTCTATGTACTGCTGCAACAGGTCGCAGTCGCGGTCGCAGAGTGTGAAGCGCTGCCCGGGAGCCATGACATAGAGCTCGGAGGCGTCGCCGCCTGCATCTTCGAACCGTGGGCGAATCGTGCGCCCGGGGCTGTCTTCGTAACTGATGATTGCGGCGCCGCCCCGGATCAGTTGCGGGTTTTCCTCGCAGGGCATTTCATGGCCGCGGGTCACGCGTGCGGCCAGGTCCAATGCTAGCCAGGTCTTTCGCCCGCCCGGGTCCCCGTCCAGCATGACGATCGATCCCATGGGGATCCTTCGCTCCCATAGCCATACCGTCTGCTCGCGTTCGAAGTTGCCCACCGGTTCCAACTCCATCGGCGGATGGGCAGGGTCGTTCGGGGCGAAAGCCTGTGGTAGGTGTGGGTGGTCAAGGTGCATCAGGATAGCCGTAACAGCGGGGCTAGGGTTTGTCTAGTTCTGCCGCTACTGCGCGCCCGAGATCGGTCTTCATCGGACCAGCCGAAAGCTCAGCAACTAGGCCCCACCGGTACAGGGATCCCATGGCTTGCCGCTGGCGGGCATTGTGGGCCCACACGCGGCAGTCCCGCGTGGCAATCATTCGCTTGGCGGCTTCGCCAATGCGCGCCGCGATCTCTGCGGGGGTGTCTCCTTTGGGGCTAGACATTGGTCCGGGTCTCTCCGTCACGGTCGCGGCCACAACCTCGTGACGCTCCCCGTCCTCGCTCCAAAGCCGGGCCACGTCGTAAGCCTCGGCGCGGTTGGTAGTGGTGTGGACCGGAAAGCCGGCGGGGCTTTGGACTTCGTACTCTCGGGTTTCGTTGGTGTGTGCCATGTGCAGAGAATGCCAACAGACCCCGACGGGGTCAACCCCGTTTACAATCCGTTTACAAAGCGCACCATGCGCCCGGGAGGGTAGGCCGTAAGGCCGTACCGACCAGGGCGGGTCTGTTAAGTTAAAGAGGGGACCCTCCGGACAAAGGGCCCCCCTCCTACGGGCCCCGGCTGCGCGCGGTCGCCCTGACGGGCGCCGTGCTCGCCTGGACTTGGCAAAAGCGCTGAGCGCGCTGATAGGGTATCACATTTTGATCCCAAGATCTACTTTGCGTCATAAACACGGCCGCGCCCAAAGCGCCCACGGAGGCTTTCCAGCAGGGCTGTAAAATCACGCTTAGACTGCACCCCTTCGGCGGCCTGCAGGATCTCCCTGCCGCAGGCCCTATAGCCGCTCATGTATGGCGCTACGGGCCCGAACCCCGCACGACCCTTCTGTTTCTTGGCGGCCGTCTGGGGGGCGTCTGCGCCGCGTGTGGAGCCGTCAGCGTGGGAGTCCTGCAGCTGTATCTCTTTTTGCTTGCCCATGGCCGGATCTTACCCTACTATGCCGCCAATGCAATACAAAAGCCCAGTCAACAAAGACGCTTTCCCGTGGGAGGGTGTGAAGTTCTATGAGCACGATCGCCTGGGGCGGCCCCACGCGCCCTATGCGGGCACGCCCAGGCCCAGGCCTGGCGTATGGACCCGGGCTGAGCAGCCGGTCATGTGTGAAAGCGGCTGGCATTTTAGCCGCGCCAAGGATCTGGCCAGTTGGGCAGAAGACGAGGCCTGGGCCATAGAGACGCGCGGGGTGGTCCTAGATGCCGCTGACAAGGCCTGCGCGGAGTCTGTTCGCCTGGTCAGGCGCTTGCGGTGGTCTCGCAAGGACGCCGCGGCCATTATCATGGCGGTTCACGACATTCTGATTCTAAACGGCGCCCCTCATAGCCACTGGCGCATGGGGGAACTGCGGAGGCGGGCGACGGCGATGGCGACGGCGATGGCGACGGTGATGGCGACGGCGATGGCGACGGTGATGGGGATGGCGACGGCGATGGCGATGGGGATGGTGCCTACGAGCGACCTGATAGTTTGCTACGTGACCGGAGATTGGCCCACCTTTTCCAAGGTACTGCGGGAGATCGTAAAGGTTGCCAAGGCCAGCTGGCTGAAGTAGGGTCCCAGACATGCACCACACCTGGACAAACGTAGACGGCAACTGGCAGCGCTGGTACCGCACCGACGACAACGCTTACCCGGGCTGTACAGCCGTGCTATCGTCCACCGATGACAGCTCCGGCTTGGAGATCTGGCGCCGTAACGTAGGTGAGCGTTGGGCTAATGCTTGGACCCAGACGGCCATAGATAACGGCACGCACATACACAACCTGATCGAAGATCTGCTAAAGGGCGGGATCTCGCCTGCTGAGTTTTCGCACCCATGGATCGGACCGCACGGCATGGGCATGCTGTCGGATCTGATGCAGGCTAAAGATCTGCAGGCCGAGCGACGCACCTTCTGGACAGACGGGGAGATCGGCTTTGCGGGCACCTGCGACGTGTTTATCCCGTCCGAATCCCTAGTCATCGACTGGAAAACACACCGCAAACACATTGCGCCGTCAGCGCGTCCCAAGTATCACCTGCAAGTCGCGGCCTACGCCAAGGCGCTCGGCGCCGAGAATGGCGCGATCGTCACCTGGCTACCGAAAGATGAACACCTACACTGGGATGTCGACGTAGCCAAGGGTTGGGAACAGTACGTCGAGCGCCTGCGCGCTTATTGGTCCACGGACGAGGCCAAGCAGCGCCGAGAGCAGGCCATGACCGAGAAGACAAAGGCCAAGCGAGAAGATCTAGACAGGCTGCTAGACATGATCTCTGAGCGCATGCCGCACGCGGTCAACAAACGCGGACTTTGGACCGCCCGCTTTTTTGACGCGTGTGAGATCGATCGCGGCAGCCCTAGCACAGATGATATTGACAGAGCGATCCATCTATTGCAGGATGGGTATGGCCTAAACGGCACAAAGGAAAAGTAATGAAAAACGAAACGAGCAATGGGCGATTTTTCGTCCGTAAGTTTGTCCCCAAGGATCGCCCCGCCAAGGACACTGATCCCAAGTACACTGTGTCTGTGTACATCAATGGCGAGTGGATCTCGGGGGGCGCTTTCCTGCATACCGACTTCAAAAGCGGCGAGCAGGTCAAGGACAGCAACGGCAACACCCAACTGCGTGGGCTGTTGGAGCCTCGCTCTACGCAAGTAGACGAGGCGACTGGTGACGCTGGCGGCAGCTGGTAATGGCCGGGGGTAAGGCGCCGAGAGAAAAGGGACGGCGGTTTGAGCGCGCCACTGTCCAGGATCTCGCACGCTTTGACCCCGACGTCAGTATTCAATACGACCAGCCGTTCAAAGGCGGCTGTGACATCGCGTTTAGCCCGCAGGGGTTTATGAACGATCCGATCTGGATCGAATGCAAAGTTGGGGTAAAGCCGGACTGGCGCAAGGCCAGCCGGCAGGCCTCCGACACCGCGCCCGTCAACTGGGCGGTGCGCAGCAGGGACGATCGCCAGGAGCCCATCTGGATCCTGCCCGATCACCTGATGCTAAAGATTCTGGAGCGGCTGAAATGACGAAGGAAGAAGCAGAAGCGGTTGAGATCCTGGGGCGCACAGCCTACGAGAAGATCGGCGGGTGCACAGCGCCGAAGGCACAGGGGTGGTGATGATCTGGGTACTGTTCGTAGTCGGCATGCTCGGGTCATGGTACCTGGGCGCGCGCTACGGTGCGCGGGCGCAGGCGGAGTATATCGTAGGGCTCATGGATTCCATGCGCCGGGAAGCACTGCAGAAAGAGAATGCCAATGCCAATGCTAATACCAATCCTGACCATCGCGCTTAGCGTGCTGCCCCTGGTAGCCTGCGTGCTTCTGACCATCCGATTACGAAAACTGAGCGCCAGGGTAGGCGAGCTGGACACATCTGTCTTTGGCCTGATGCTTTTGGGCCAGGCCAATGCCCAGGGCGACAAGTCTAGGGCTGACGCAATCATGGCAAGCGCACGGGCAGCGGCGAGTAACGCCGACCGCCTCGGGCGCTTGGAGACGGAAATGAACGCGGCGCTAGCGATCCTGGGTAAGATGGAAAGCGCGCGGAAACTGACGCGGCCGAACTGATGCAAGAAGAACGCGATGCAGAGTGGAAGCTAGGGCGCCTCTTTGAGAGGGATCTGATCGTCAAGCAACTTCGTAAGCGCGCCAGCAAACTGATCAACGGCAGCAAGCAGCAACTAGCGCTGCTGCAGGCTGCGGCAGATCTGTCCCGCGGCAAACACCTAGCCCCCGACGACAGTTCCAGGCCGTCATGCTAGGGCAGTTCGGGGAAATACTGCCCCCGAACCATGCGCAGGTTCCAGCTGTCGCCACCACCACCGCCCTTGACCAGTAACTGCACCGGCAGCCCGTCCTCGGGATTACGCCCACACTCCAACAGCGCCCAGGCCTCCACGGTGGTCCAGGTCGTGCTCGTGGTCGTTAGGTCCACGTAGCTATGAGCGGCCGTCATGACGCGCAGGGTGACCGTGCCGCCGCTGCCGGACTTCATGCGCGCCTGCACGCGCACGGGCACCACGCCGGTCTTATCCGCCAGGAATGGCTTGCCGCTCCACTTGTAACGCCTGCCGTAACCACCTGACCCTATGGACATCGACGGTGCGGCGGTCTCCGCAAATGCGGTTATGGACGTATCGAACGGATTAACAAAGCTGCTATCGGTGCCCGTGATCCCGGGCCACTCGTTGTCACCGGTCGCGTTGGGGTTGTTCGTACCGTGGGACGTCGTATCGTACACGTCCTGCGGGTCGGGTACTGCGGCACCGTCACCGCCGTCGTTGTAGCTTGACCAGTAGAACAGCGTTGGCCCGTGCTGCTTAGCTACCTCCTGGGTCACTTCGATTAGGTGCTGCATGCCCTCCGTCGGGTTGCCGCTGGCAACGTCGCTGGCCTTTTGCACGGGGTACTGGTGTGGGTAAGAGACGTAGTCTTGGTCATCCTCGCCGTAGCCCTGGAAGGTCCAATTGGACTTTGTAAAGTCGCGCGCGATACTGCGCGGGCGCTCCCACAGCACGCCGCTGATGATGCGCGGGCTGCCGACGTGAGATACCGTAATGTCCACCTCGGTGCCGGGCGTGCTCCACTTTGCAGCTAGCGCCTGGTCTATGTGGATCCCGTCTGGCGCACACAGTCGTGTGGCCCTAAATGCGTGCCACCAGGCTTCGCCCGCACCCTGCGGTTCATTGCCGAGCGCCTCGTCGCTGCCCTTTAGGTCTAGCACATAAGTGCGCGTTTCGGTCGCGGCGTCTTCGTTGGTCCAGGTGACCGCCACTTCAACGCGGCCCATGGCTCCGCCCGGGTCAAAGCCACTGCTGCCATCATGCACCTGGGTCTCTCCGCTCGGTATGGCCCAGACCCACAGGTCAAGGTGGCAGCCGGGGGTAATGTCTACGTTTTCCGCACGCGCCACCACGTAGGGCGTGACCGTGTCTGGGTGCGTTGGGTCCGTCAGTGGGGTTTGATTTGGGTCAACAGCCGTGGGCCAGGCCCATTGCTTGGCCCCGAATAGCCCCCACTGCAGGATCACCCTGCGCCCGCTGGCCCACAAGCGATCTTGCTGTTTCATCTGCTGATGCACTGACCACTTCGTTGCCAGCTTTTGGGGCAGTACGTTTTTTATCGGGGCTTGATGTGGGGTAAGCCCGTGGATCGCCTTGCGCCATTTGTAATTGGGCATCCGCTAGCCCCCCATTTCAATTTCATTCTGATGCGGCTCATCGCTGGCGGGCAGCACCGTTACGGGGTCCAGGGTCAGGTCGTGGATCTTGTAGCGCGTGGTAGCGTCCGCCGTTCCGCTGTTGACCCTGAATGCAAGGTATATGAATGTACCGCTGATTCCGCCATGTGTCATGCGGCTGATTGGGAGCAGGCCCAGGTCATGCCGCGTCGGCGGGCCGGTGCTGGTATCGTCCACGCTCGTTGTCAACGTTACGCGCCTGCGTTCCAGCGTGTTCTGGTTTACCAGTGCTCCGGGTGGCGCATTGGACGAGTACACGCGGACCTCCAACTGTTTGGGCGTGGTGGTTGTGTCGTAAAGGGTCTTAGTCAGATATACCTGATAGCGGTTGCACGTTTCGGCCACGGGTAGCCAGGCTGCGAAGGCTAGGCACACCTGCCAGCCGTTGCCGTTATCACCCGGGTCGTCCATTATCCACCCGGCAGGGTAGACGTCTGTTAGGTCGTCCTCGTTGGCTACGTCCTCCAATACGCGCAGGGTGAGCGCGTTGCTGGACAGACGCAGGCTGTTGTCGCGGTTAGCCGCGGCTGCGTACGCAAGCTGCTTGCCGGCGAATTCCTTATCATCGGCCCAGTTGCCCGCTGCTTGCGGCAGCGGTAACAGCTCTACACGTTCGTCTCCGTCGATGGTGCCAGGGGTGGTTGCGGATACCCACTCTTCTACGGCCTCGGTGGTGCTATGGAAGCGGACGCCAATTCTTACCCAAGCGATGCTGCCGCTGAAGACATCGTTCTCGGATGCGCCGTCCCACCACATCCCGTAACAGGCGTAAAACGTGCCCGAGATCGTGGGGGTCAGGTCTGCGTGCGTGGCCTGCTCAATATGGTAGCTGTCGGCGGTGTCGTGGTCTATGATCGTTAGCTCGGTAAGAAACGCATCGGACCCGCCAGTGGACAGCGGGTTATCTCGTATGCACCACTGAGCCGTGTATGTCCTCGCTCCCGCGGCAAGATTCGGGAGGGCCGCGGATATTAGGATCGTATTTCCGGCACCTGTGTTATACCGCAGGGCGATCCCCGCGCCCCCGGATTCCACGCGTAGCTGAATGAAGTGCGAGGCGTCGCTGTCGCCCAGGTAAACCAGTGTCTTGTCTTGGGCACTTGTCGCGTCAAACTGACAAGTTATCTCGCACGGCGCGCCCGCGACGTTTAGCGCGGTGTTTGATGAGTAGGCGCCGTTCGCAGTGCTGGTCCAGTTAGATCCAGCCTGGCTAACGTCAGCGGTTGCGGAGGTTCCAACGTCTATTAGCGCAAGCGTGTCGGGCTTGGCATGCGTAACGTCGCCCTGGTATTCAAAGGCCATTAGACTAGCCTTACCCCTTCCGTGCTGCTGGCGCCGTAGTCGCCGTCAGCCTCCGTCACGACCGTGTAGATCGCCCTGGGCCAGTCGCTGGACGCGTGCGCATCCGCGTCCTGCAGCCAGCAGATCTTATCCGTGTCGCGGTACAGCGTGCCGCTGATACTGCTTACCGTGATCCTGTGATTGGCCGTGTCTACGCTGCTGACGTTGGCGGTCACGACGTCGCCCCACGTATCCCCGCCATCGAAGGATTGATACACCTCTATTTTGCAAGTGCCGCCAGACGCGGACCAACTGGGCTCATCGGCAAACACCACGTCGGTCTCGCTGCCGCCGTGTCCTAGCCAATCGCCAGCCTTGTCGTTGCCAAAGTCCCAGATGCTGGCCGCGGTATCAAAGCCGTCCATGTAGGCGGACCCGTCCCAAAAGTAAACCGTGCTGGCCGGAGCGTCCTGCACCAGCATGGTCGGGCGATAGCTGCCGGCGAGGTCGCCGGTCAGGATCATCTCCAGCCCGATCACGCGCGCCATGTAGTTGGTCAGCCCGTACCCGCCGCGAGGGTTTGCCGGCCTGCTGTCGCTGGCAATGCGCACGATCGTGCCCGGGTACATATACTGCCCCTGTGGACGGCTCACCGTTTCCGTTAGCAAGAAGTGGCGGCGTCCGTAAAACTCAGCCGCCTGCTTTTGGAACCGCGCATAGAAATCGGTTTCCCAATTCATCTCACTACCGGCCGACCACAGGCTGAGATCGGCAAGCCCGTGGCAGACCATATCATAAGGCACGTTACCCGCGCGCATGCGTGCGCCCGGGTCCCGTGCGGGGCGCTTTAGCTCGTAGGTGGTCTTATCCTCCGTGGGGGACCATCGCGCATCTACGAAGAACCAATCTTTGGGCCCTTCAAAGCGCATCTCCTGATCGGGGATCCAGCTCTGTGGGTCTTCTATGGAGCCGGCCTTATCGGTAACCGTCAGGACGATCTCTGCATCCATGGGCGAGATCGGATCAAAGAAAGTCTGCACACCAAACTGTGGAACCTTGCTCGTACTGGTCTTCTTTAGCGTCAGTGACCATCCGCACTGCTGCAGGATGCTGCGGATCACCGTCTCGGCTTGGATACTACCAACGTAGGCAAACTTAGTGCGCTGCAGCGGGTTGTGCCAGCCGAGTGCTTTCCCCTCGTCCTCTATGCTTTGCCAGTCGACCCACTGGCCTGGGACGTTTAGCCCCATATCCGCGCTGTTTAGATCGTTGGCATAGTAGTTGATGCTGCCGCCCGGGTCGTTGCTGCCAACCGTTGCGGGCGTGTTCTGATCCGCCCACGCGGTGGCGGTGCCGCTGCTGAGCAGCAGCCGGGTAAGCTGCTGCCATGCGGGTTCCCACGATGGATGGCTCTTGCCGGGTTTCCAGCCGCCAACCACACCTAGCTGCCGCACGCTGATGCTTCCCTCGCCCGTCACGGGGGCATTCCACGGAGAGGACATTCTGGAAAAGGGGATCCCGAAGATCCGCGGGTCTTCCCAGTATCGGATCTTTATGACGATGTTTCCGTCGCTGTCCTCTGATGGGCTGCCGGTGCCATCGTCATTCCATTCGCAAAAAGCCACCTGCGCGTAAGGGTCCGGGTCAGCGTCCGCCGTGATCTGCCGCGCGCCTTCGAACAGAAACCATCCGGTACTGTCTGACGCTCCGCTGCCGCCTACGTCGTCGGTCGTGGGCCCCTGTGCATTGGCGTTTTCGCAGTACCACTTATCCTGACCCAGCGCGATCGCCTGATCCCCTAGCGGGCTGAGGTGGACGGTGCCATTGGGGAATGCGCGGCCATAGTGCCGCTGTTTTCCGCTGTTGTCCACGTCCCGAGCATCATCGGTTTCAAAATCCCACCAGATCGGTTTGGTCGTGAAGACCGCTGCAATATAACCGGGCCCCGGGGCAACGATTGGCGCGGCATATCCGCCGTGCTTCAGCTCGCCGCCGTTTGCGTCAAGCTTTCTAAAGTCGACCCACAGCCCATGGCCCTCCAGGTTTACCGCGCTCTTTTCTATCTCCGTTTTTTGGCGATAGTCCCACCCCATCGCCGCCCAGACTTTTTCATGGAGAACCAGCGTCATGATTCCCATGTAGGCCGCATTTGTCAGGTCCTGCTCCGGCACCTGACATGTGGCCTTGCTGCCATCATTGGCGAATGAGAAAAACTGCCCGTTGACGCTGTCGGCGTTGTTTCCGTCCTGCGGATTGTCCGGCGCGGTTAGGCTGACCTTTGCCCCCGTGCCATCGTAGGCCTGAGCAACGATGTCGCTAACCTGCTGCGCAATGGCGAGCGGGTCTGTTAGCCCTGACAGATCCGCAGGCCCGCCAAATAGCTGGCTGTCATAATATACGTAAGGCGTGGTCACGTCCTCGCCCTGTGTGGCCATTGCTTGCTTGGAAAACAGAACGGCAATGCCGGTCTCGTCTAGTCCGTCCTCCGTGTTGAGACTGGTTACGGCCCTTGGCTTGCGGATGCTACTGTCGCGTGCGGTGTTTAGAGACTTGCGCAGCCAGCTGAACGGGCCGTCGCACTGCATTTCCCATTTGCGCTGCCCGACGATGCGCCCGCGGTCCAGCATGGTGCCGAACCAAATCATGCTGCCGCCGTCGTATTGATCCGAAAACGATGGGGTGCTGCCTACGTGGTGGTCGTAGACCAGGCGATACAGGGCGACCTTACGGCCTGCGAATACGTGCGGATTGGCGCTGCTGTAGACCGGCGAGATCTGCAGCTCGTGCGTGGTGCCGCTGCCGTCCAGGTCCAGCACGGGATGATCTAGTCCGGCTGGCTTGTCACTGGGTGCGATCCACCGGCCGCGGCGAGCATTGCTGCTGTCGATAAACTCAGTGCCAACGTGCGTACTGGTCAGGTCGACCGTAGCGCCTCCGCCGTTGGCCTTTAGTATCGTGTCCAGGGTCGCGCCGCTATCGCTCGGCTTGATCCGTTCGCCAAGCTGCGTCAGGTCAGAATCGTCCTGCACACGGAACAGGGCGGCCAGGTCGCCGTCATAGTCCGTTAGTTTGAACGTGGCCCCGTGTTCCTCGCCGGTCCCTTTTTCTGGGTCAATGCCGATCTTGATGCTTGGGGGAACCTGTAGCCCGCCCTTGATCTCTATGCCACTGATGTAAGACGAACCGACGATGTCCTCGCGCAGCGGGGACTTGGCGTCCGTCCACGCATATGGCAGACCCTCCACTAACAGCAAGTGGCACGCGTCGACATAGTTACCCGCGTGAAGTGTGGCTACAGCCGTCATGCTAGGCTACGTACTCGGACACCTTTACGATCGGTAGCTCCAGGTCGTAATAATCCTGGTGCATCTCAAAGCCCGCGCTGCGAGTGTGCGGCTCTTTGGTGGACATCTTGGACAGGTCCACCGCGTAAGGCCCGAGCAACGACGGATGCGTGACGGCTGCCGTGCTTGCCTCGTCCTCGGTATAGGTGGCATAGAAGAAGTGCCAGCCCTTGCGCATCCAGTAATCCCAGTTAGCCGCAAACTCGCTGTTGGCGTCGCTGGTGGTCTTATACTTGGCCGCAACTAGATATGACCAATGCAGTCGGTTGACGCGGTTGGTCCCGAAACTGGTAGTGACCTGCCTCGCGTCCGGGCTGATTACGGTGGCCTGGTCATAGACGCGTGCACCGTCATAGTCTAGCGGCGCGTCCAGTGGGCTGGCAACGCGGCTTGCTCTCCAAAGCAGTGGGGACTGATTGGGGGCAGTGTGTGAAGTGGCGGCCGTCAGGTTCCCTGTGAACCCGAGAAGGTCCCTAAGCAGGGTGTCCGTGAACGTGACGGCGAATGACTCAACCGCGCTGAGAAAAACCTTGCCGTCCTTTTGTAGTCTGCAGACCGCTGTCGTTAGACCGGCGTTGGTCATCTGCGTCTGAAACTGCGTTACCAGGCTGTTGGCTGACGTTGCGCTATAAAGGTAGATCCCGCCGTTAGTGGCGGTCACTGTTTCCGGGCTGCCGAAGATCGTTACAGCCTGATCGGGCAGGTCGTCATAGCTTCCGATAACCCATGTGCTAGATACGTCAGCCAAGCTAACCCCCGATTATCCCGCGACTGCGGCGTCCTCTGTTTTGCATGCGGTCTAGGTCCTGCGACGCGTTGTCGCCAAATACGGCCGTCCCGTTGATAGTGATACCGCCACTGTTTCCGCCTGCGCCGCGCGGCGTATTGCCGCCGCGGCTGCGGGCCAGGTCCTGATCTACGGGCGACAGCGGTGCATCAAAGGCGTTGCCGCCGGTTGGCGACGTTGCGCCGCCGCGGGGCGTCCCGGTGTTTAACTGACGGTTCGGATTGAAACCGCCGCCGGTCCTATTGTCAGCCCCGCCACTGCCCAGAAACCCCCCGCTGAGAAGCAGCGCGCCGTTTGCAAAGCCGAGCGTGGCAGCCGCAGCATGCATGGCTCCGCCTACGTAGTTTTGCGAAGCGAAATCTTTGGCGGCTTCAAACACCTCACGCGTTGCGCCGATCAGGACCATCGCGCCCTGAACCTTGCCGAGCACCTTGCGCTGCTTATCACCCTCGCTGCCCATGAACTGGGTTGCGAGCATCATCGTCTGCTGCATCAGGGCTAGGCCGCCGGTCATGGCGGACATGGTCTGTTCCATGGCCCTGCGCTTGCGCGCTTCAAACTCTTCTACACGCTTGGCGTGGACGTCCTGGATCTTTATGCTGTCGTTTACCACTTGTTCGGGCATGTCAACCTGCATCAGTTGCGCAAACTCGGCTGACATTTCCCGATGCTTTTCAGCCTGCGCGCGGTTGACCCAGACAGTCTCGCCCGTGTCGGGATGGATGATGCTAATGAAGTCGTCCGGGTCTACGACTAGGCCTTCGTCCTTCTTTTTTCGCCCGCCCCGGCCTCGCTTCTTTTGCTTGGCAAGGAACTCCTCGGTTCTCTGTTTCTCTGCGGTGTCAAACGCCGGCCCCTGCTGCAGGCCAACGTCCGCAACGTCTCCGGTGATCTTTTTGGCCTCTTCCGTGAGACGCTTGCGCTGTTCCATTTCATGGCGCAGGTCAATCGCGGTTTGCTTGGCAAGCACCTGGGCGCGGGCGAGGCCTTCGACGCCGTCCGTTAGTTCTTTGAATAAGAGAATGTGGCCTTCGACAACGGCGCCCATGGGGCCCAATGCGGCCAGCAATGCATCCGTAGAATCGACACCCTCGTCCATTGCGTTATTGGCGGCCAACTGTTGGTCTACCAAATCGACGGTTTTGTTTTTCAACGCGACCCATCGCTGGCCCAGTCCGTTGATCGCCACGCCATTTTCCTTGGCGGTCTGCGCGCCTTTGACCATTACCTGGTTTAGAACAAACTGCTGCTTTTCGGCCAGAGTCATCGATCTGCCAAGGCGCCGCGCCTCTGATTCCAGGTCGCTATAAATACCGAGCTGCTTTAGTGCACCGTCGCTACCCTTGGCAATGGAGCGATTGACCTTGCGCATCATGGTATCCAGGTCTTCACCCTGTGCATCTGCCAGGGCTGCCACGACGCCGGTTAGCCTGGCGTACTCGTCGGCGGTAACCTTCAGTCCAGCCGCGTGTAGTTTGTTGGCGCCCTTGGCAACGTTTAGCGCCGTAGTTTGATGCCCCACCGCCTCGGTGGCCTCGGCCACACTGATCTTTAGCGCCCCGAAAACATTGCTCGTTTCTACCGCGCGATCGGCCAGGGCATCGATGCCGGCCACGGCAATCGCAGCGCCTGCGCCCAGGGCCAGCATGCCCGTGTGCATGGCCTTCATGGCGGCGTTGGCCTTCAGGGTCTGGGCCTCAACGGCCTTTACCTTGCCCTGAAAGCCGGTCATGGACGCCTGGGCGCTACGCGTGTCGCCCTTGATTACGGCCCTGCGTTCATGCTTAGCTGGCATGCTCTGCCTTTACTTTGTTGTAGCGGGCCACTGCTGCCATTTCCTTCAGTTCAAAATAGTTGAGCAAAGCGAGAATGTGGTCAGGGGTGTCGTGGTGGATTCGGGGGTTGTCTATGCGCCCACTGATCCCGCCGTAGTCCGTGAACGTCAGCTCTCGTCGGTACGGCAAAAAGGACTGAGCAAAGCGACACCTAGACCATCCCCCGGGGCACCCCTCGCCCGCCTGCTCCCGAGGCTTTTCATTCCCTGCGCGTGGCTCTGCGCCCCACCATTCGAAGTGCATGGGCTCGGCCATTCCGCCGGCTCTTTGCCAGCGTTCGCCTGACCAGCCGCCTTGCCACTGCGGCAGGCTGCAGTTTCTGGCGCGCCGTTCTTTTCTGTTTTCCAGCCGCAGGCCGCAGACACGGCGACAGCTAAATGGGTCAATGGCTTTACACCCGCTCTTAGCCGGTATCGGATACCAGCCACTGAAGGCTAAGAGCCTTAGCGCTTTCCCTCGGCGACCGTGATCCCCTGCGACACGTTGCCGATCGCGGAGCCCAGGGAGATCAGCAACTCCATGCCGCCATCCTTCTTGCAGGCGTCGCCCGCGTCTACGATCTGCTGCATGCTCGCCTCAGACAGCGCGCCATCTGCGGTGCGCGTCAGGTCAAAGGCGTCGCACTTGCGTAGCCCCCAACGGACGGCAAACGCGGCAGCCTGAATACTGCCGCTGCTCGCCAGGTCATAGTAGGCGGCGCGCTCATCGACGGACAGCCGGCGCAGGGTCCAGCGGGTAGCATCTGCGGTGAGGTAGTCTTTGATCGTCAGGTCCGCGCCATCTACGCAGAACGGGGCGTCCAGGTCGTAGCGGGTCTCACCGCGCCAATAGCGGCGCACTGGGTGGTCGCTGGCCTTTTCCTTGTAATGCTCCGCGATCTCCCTGTCGATCCGCTCCCGGTCCCAGGCGGGATCCATGGGCGCAATAAATACGGGGGTTGCGTCTACGGAGTGTTGTGGCGGTTTGATTGCCATCGTGCTACAGTCCTCTCCGCAGCGCTGATTTTGTTGGCTCAGTGCTCCGCCCGCTTGCCAGGGCTTTCCCTCGTCTTCTTCCCCTGGCTTGCGGGTGTTTTTTTTTTGGAAAGAAGAATATTTGACTGGCAGATATGGGTGGGCTAGCCTCTTCTCATGAAGATAAGAAAGTACACGACCACCATCCATGGAATGTCGCCATACTCGCAGTCGCGTTTTGTCGACGCAAAGAAGCCATCAACGGTGGAACACGAAGAGTGGGAAGATCAGACGTGGCGCAAACGCGCACACGTCAAAGACGGGCAGGCTTTTATCCCTGGCGACGCCATCAAAAAGGCACTGGAAAGCGCTGCGCGGTCGCTCTCAATGAGCATCCCCGGGAAAGGAAAATCGACCTACACAAAGAGGTTCAGATCCGGGGTCGATGTCGACGATGTCCCACTTGGAGTGCCCGAAGCGGAGATCTCGGGTATCGCCCTATTTGTCCCATCAAACGGCACCCCTGCAACGTCAGGCGCAGGGGGTAAGCGCGTCATGCGTCGATTCCCGGTGTTTGAGAACTGGGAAGGTAGGCTCTCAGTCACCGTAATGGACTCCACCATTACCAAAGAGGTACTAATCGCACATCTTGAACACGCCGGTATCGCAGTTGGCGTAGGGCGCTGGCGGCGAGAAGTAGGCGGCAAAAACGGACAATTTACGTTTGATGACCTAGTGCTGGAGCCTGCTGGCGCGGTGGCCCATGACTAGGACCTATTTTCAGATCAGCGCCGACCGCCACTGGTTGGTGGTTGGTCGGTCGCGCGACCCTACGCGCCGCAAGTCCGGAAAGTTTGCGCAGAGATTCACGCTATTCGCCGTCTGCGACGGCGACTGCGAGTTAGAGATTAAGCACCGCCTGGCAGACCACCGCGCAAGCAGCAGGCGCACAGAGCTTTTCCGCGTTACGCCTGCGCTGGCAAGAGAGGTGCTGTCCATAATAGACGGATGGCGAGTGATCAATAGAGAGGCTGTTGGGTATTTGAAATCAAAGGGCGAGGCCGGGCGCGGGCAAGGCGAGGCAGGGCAGGCCCCGGCGGGGCGGTGGTTTTTCCACGGGTTTTAACGCGGCAGGGCGAGGCGAGGCCTGGCAAGGCCAGGCAAGGCAGGGCAAGGCAAGGCGCTTTACGATTTCAACCTGGGCCGGGTTGGGCACCCGGCAGAGCAAGGCAAACCGACTAGCCCATAGCCAGCAGCAACTTGCTGCGGCTGCGGTTGGTGTCCGTAGCCAGCGCGTCTAGGCTGGCATCCTCTCGGAACTCAAAACGCAGGGTCATCAGGTTGGACTCTTCGCCCTCGCTGTATTGCGGGGGCTCCATTAGCTTGGCGTCTGAGCCGTGTACCGCCCAGGCCTTGCCGTCTGCGCCGATCTGATACAGCGTGACGACGTGCGACTGCTTGGCATCCCAATCGTCTTGCCAGTCCGTGGACAGCAACACTTGCACCTCCAGGATCGTATCCGCGGGCTCCGTTCGGTAGCCCGCGATCCCCTGCAGCCGGCTGGTACTCTCCGTCAGCGCGTTGAGCGGCAAGCGCGGGACGCCTACCGTTAGCGTAGCGCTGATCGCGTCAAAGCTGGTAAGCGTGGTCGTGCCCTTGTTCTGTACGTGCAGTTTCAGGTCTGCGCCGATTACCAGCGGCTGGCTGCCCTGCACCGTGTCCGTCCAGGTTGGCTCAGCGGGGGCCCCGTCGCCAGGCGGGCGCACGTATGCGAACTGCGCTGAGAAGTTCATTTTCGGAACGTCTCCGCGCGCAAACTCGATAGACTCCAAGGTCGCGGCGCCGCCTACCGCCTCCCACACGTTGCCGTCCTTGACAACGAGCGCGGAGATCGTGTTTGCGTTTGCGTCCGCCGGATCCTTCAGCGCGTCCTGGTCGATGTACGCCACTGCGGCAGCGTGGATGTCGTCAGCCGCGGCCACGCCAGAGTATGGCGCACGGTCCACGGTTGCAGTAGTGCCGTCCCAGGTGAGCACTCGCGCAAAGTGTAGGCGTCCCTGGTCGCCGTCATCTTCGATGAAGAAGCATTGCCCCTCATCAAAGCCTGTCGTAGTCGTAGGGTTGTAACTGGTATCGCTGTTGACCAGCGTAATCGCAGACGAATAGCCGCGGCTTACGGCGCCCAGGCTGTGCTCCAGCAGGCGCATTAGGCCGGTCTCTGCAACCTGGCTAGCCGCGGCCGTGGTAGCCTCCGATCCATGCCATGGGATCGAGAACGTCAGTGTGCCGTTTCGTAGTCCGTTAATCGGATCGTGGGTCGCCTTTTTAAAGATGCGATCCGACATTCGCTCATCGACCACTGCCGCCTGCCGTAGCCCGGCCGGATCTACGCTGTAGTGATAGATCCGGTCCCCGCTGGTATTGTCGATCTGCGCCGCCCACGTTGAGCCGCCGTCCACCGGGCCAGTGCCCTGCGTGGTCTCGTAGAAAATAGCCAACGTGCTTGGCCTAATGCTAGTCGCTGCCATTAGTTAACCTTACGTGTTAGGGTTGTGCTCGCCCTTGTAATGCACTCGGAATTGAAAGTGATAAACCGGACCGCCGTCAACGTACTCGCCTTCTGACTGAATGCGCGGGCCGTCACCTGCGGCTGCGAAGTTGACCGCCGCAAGCGCGCCTGTCGTCCCCTGCGGGTGGAACAACTGCCACAGTGCGCGGTGGTCATCCATAGCCATGTCGTCGGCCTCGTCCGTGGGCAGGCCGATGTAGCCCACCTCAACGGTTAGCGTGTAGTTCCAGTCCGTCGTGGCCGAGTCGCCCATCAGGGCTGAGCCGGCTGGAGCCCATTCGTGGGTTGATGGGTCCTGGATGATGGCGAACACGCGCTTACCCGAAGATCCCTCTTCTGCGTTATCTATGTAGATCCACTGGTCGTCAGTGTCCAGGGAAGAGTCTGCGTTCAGGGATGCGATGGCCGTTGCCAGCGCGGCGCGTATGTCGCGCGGGGTGGTGGTTGCGATTGCCATGGATCGGTGATATGCTAGGCGTCATGCATGACGTCGCAGCTCTGTATGTACTACCCGACGGACCATACCCCGCGCGGTGCGTGAGCTGGTATGACGAGGGAAGGGACGCACGGACATACTCGGGATCGCTGCCGGTCGTGGCACACCCACCATGCAAGCGGTGGGGCAGATGGTGGTACGCGGCGGGGGACAGCGAGCCTGGCAATGATGGGGGCCTGTTTTCCCACGCGCTGAGGGAGGTTGAAAGATGCGGCGGGGTCCTAGAGCATCCAGAATCCACGCACGCGTGGGCCAGGTTCGGCATTGAAAAGCCGCCGCGTGGCGGTGGGTGGATCCGGTCGCGGGCGGGGTGGACGTGCTGCGTTGCGCAAAGAAACTACGGACACAAGGCCCGTAAATACACCTGGCTTTATTATGTGGGCCCAGAGCCGCCCGAGCTCACCTGGGGGCCCGGCCCGAAGCAAACACACTACCTAACTAAACCGGGCCGAAGGAGGGGCAGGCCGGGGAAAGACGTTCCGCTGCTCACGCGGCGTGAGAACCTGCTAACGCCGGTTCCATTTGCCGAACTACTGATCGGCCTAGCGGAAAAAACTAAGACAAGCCAAATATAGTGTGCCCCTGTGGGCTGGTCCCGTCTGGGGCCTCGTCCTCAGTGGCATCTGTGATCACGGTTCCAACCGGCGAGGTACCCGCGGATAGGATCGTATGCAGCATGATTCTAGCGCGACCCTCCGCGGCTTGCGCCAGTCTGTCGTTGCGACCGCCTTCTTCGCCGGGTAGATAGCGGCGCCCGTGCATGACGAAGCGCGCCTTTACGTACTCCTGAGCGTTCTCGGCCCCGTCCCACCGTGATGGGTCCTGGCCGATCGCTCGCAGCTCTGCGTGCAGGTCCCTGTGCGCCTGATTTAAAAACTGTTCGACCCATTCGGGCTTCAGCTCACGCTGCAGAGAAGGGTCCAAAATGGCGCAGTCTTCCAGCGTGACAATGTGCTGCATCCCGGGCGTGCGGCGCACCCAGATGAATTCTCTCTGTGTGGTGGGGTCTACGCCGGTCCACGTCCAGTCTACGACATAGGGGCCGCCGCCTAGGTCCACCGTGCGGTTCTCGTCCGCAGCCTCCGCTGACGGGAAGGTCGCCGTAACCTCTATGCCCTGCACCGTGGACGCGTTGGCCCATACGCGGTTTAGCGCATTCTGCAGGTAGATCGTGTTTCCGTTTTTACTGCGCACCTCAATCAGCGTGCGCTGATTGGTGGTCGCATCCGTGAGCAGGTAGAAGTGTCCCTCCGTCAGCCCGCTCCCGTCCGCTACCGTAATCGTACGCGCAGCGGTAAGCGTGGACGCGGCACTAAGCGTAGTGCTGGCGCTGTCGATACTGCCGGCCGTGCCGAGCGCAACGATCGCGCGGTTGCTGTCATCCTCGTCGTAGCGCAGGTCTAGGATCCCGTACGTGGCAGCAGACGGCAGCGTGGGGATCCCCCGGGCGTCTACTGGGATCGAAAGCACTGACTGCGCGCCGCCTTCGAACTGCACGTAATGAGTTTTGCGACTGAAAGCCATTATAGGTCTGCGTCACAGTGGACGTCTTTGGGGTGCTGCCAGATCGCCATACGGCAGGACTCGTCAGCGAAAGCAGTGGCCTTGGCGTTGATCACCTCTATTGAGAACTGATTGGCGCCCTCGCCCCGGGACTTGATCAGCATATCCCGGTGCTCTCGGAACATTTCGCCCCACACGCGCCGCCACTTCTGTTCCGTATCCTCGGACGGCTTCACCCAGTCGGACTGCTCCGACGTGGGTGTGCCGTAGTCGTCTACGTGCTCGTAGAACCTATCCACTGACAGCCTGCTCTTTGCCCCGGTCTTTGCCTAACAGTTTTTCAACGTCAGGCGGGGTCCACGTTTTCAAATGCTTGCCTTCCTGCCTGGCGATGGCAATGGCCGGCAGCAGCTCCTGCGGAAATGGCCTGGGAAAGTTTCTAACAACCTCCTTGCCATTGTAGCTGTGAACGATCCTGGACTCGTAACCTGTAGCCTTGGCATTAGATGCCCTGACGTGCTCCATATACAGGTCATAGCCGTGTGGGTTGCCAGTGTCCGCGTCGATGGCAGACAGCGCTTTGCGCGGGTCCTGCAGGTAGGCGTCTCGTAGCGAAATGACGCCCGCCTTGGCGGCCGAGGCCTTTACGTTTACGCGCTCCCAGGGGTGATTAATTGGGTTGTCGCCCTGCTCGTAACCGTGGGGGGCGTTGTCAATGCCCTTGTCGTGGTAGCGCGTGTGCACGCCTGCGGCGATACGCTGCGAGCGCACCCATCCCTTTTGATTAACGTACCACTCGTAGCGCGGCCTGGCGCCGATCGTTCTGCGTGCCATGTTTTTCTATCCCGGGCGTATTTGCTAACGCTCGCGCCTCCCGAGCAAAATCGGCGGGGGCTGTTTATAGCCTGCCCCCTGCGGCTCTACTCGCTAGGTCTTGCTGGTGACCAGCTCCTGCACCGCGTCATCGCGGTTCAGGGTGGACGCGTAGACCGAACTAGTGACTAGCTCAGTGTGCATCCGTCGCGCACCGTCAGCGCCGCGACCGCGCTCAAACGTGATAGGCTTCCAGACGCCATAAGCCAGGCCACTATTGGCCGCGCCCATGCCCCGGCGAACGAACGCGTTTGACCAGTTGTTAGCGTCAAACTGGGGCACCTCCGTGCTGACGAAGATCGGGATCCCCTCCAGCGGAGGGTGTACGCCCTTGGCCTGCGCGTTGAGCAGCCCGCCCATGGCGGCGCCTTGTGCGTGTCCGTAGCCGGAACCGCTGGCGCGGAGGCTGGCGAGCAGGTCAGAGAAGCCCTGCTCGTGGAGCACGGCAACGATCTGCCCCGGGCCGTTATTAGCCCGCAGTGCGGCGAGGGCAACCCCCCATCGCTCAATGGTCAGGTCCAAGCCGCTGAAGTTGCTGGTATTCGCAGCGCTGGTAATGTTACTCAGCACGTCCTGATCGAACTGCTCCAGGCCACCAAGGAATGATTCCATGATGAGACCCGGCTCAATGCTGAACGGGCTGAACAGTTGCACCTCGTCTGCAAGCGCCTTGCGGATGCCGGCGGTCGCGGCCGTCAGCGTGGCCTCAACGGCCAGCTGTTCCACGGTCGTGAACTCGTCGGTTTGCGTTTTGCCCGCGGCCTCGGTCTCTCCCCATTCGGCATCAGACCAGGAGATCAGTCGGTGGACGTTGGACTTGCCGACCATGGCGCGCCCGGCGACCATTTCGGCAATGGGTACCGCGCGTGCGGCTACACCGAGGATTGGATCCAGCGTTTCGGCTGGCACCATTTCGGTTAGGCTAGTGGTAGTGGTTGCATTGGTAATCGCGGCCATTTTTTAGTTTCCTATTAGGGACGGGTCCAGTCCGGTGATCCGCGCCAAGTCCTCGTAGGCCTTAGCGGTGATCCCAGATAGGTCCGTCTTTCCGGGTGTGGGTGGTACATATCCGAACCCCGGCTCCTTTGGCTCTTTCTTCTTCTCTTCAAAGAGATCGGGCGCGTGCTCCTTCAGTGCCTTTAGCCGCTCTTTCAAAGCGGTGTCGACATCCTCGGGTGCGTCGTCCCATCCGTTGCGCTTGGCAAGCAGTAGATACTGGGCCTCAACACTGTCGCGGTCCCCCTTGGCCTCTTTGAGCAAGCCACCCATTAGGGCGGACTCCCTCTCCTTGGCCTGGTAGCCGCTGATCGTCTTGGCGTACTCGCCCAACTGCTCTTGCAGTTTGGCGATCGTAGCATCCTTGCTGCCCAGGACTTCTTCCCACTTGCCTGCCTCTTTGGCTGCAGCCTCTTTGGCCTTGGCCTCCTTGGCGGCTTGTGCGTCCTCGATAGCGCGCAGTCTCTCTTTTAGCGCATCGCGCTCTTTGAAAGCCTTCGTAAGTCGTGGGTCTGATTGGTTTTGCGCAGCGGGCTCCACCGTCTGCGTTGCGCTATCCGGCGCCTGGTTCTCTTCGCTCATCTGTCTCGCTCTCATCCTCAGCCCCGTCCGGGGGTGCGTCCACACTCGGCTCATTACCAGCGGCGATGTCGCCACCCATTTTTCCGTTGGCCTCTGCGGCCGTCGTTACCTTGCCCCCCTGATTACGGGAGGCTTTGAAATCGTTGATTGCGGCTTGCATTTCCAGCTTGGCAGCCAGAAAGTCCATGCCCTGCTTTGCAGACAAGTCGGGGTGCATCATCAGCACGTCATCCAGGTCCGTGCGGTAGCCGCGGCTGCGCTCCCAGTCCAGGTGCGCGCGCAGCTTCTCTGGGTCGTCCACGCGGTTCAGCTCTGGGATCACCAGGATGAACCGGTCCCTTACGTCCTCTGGATCGGGCAACCCTGCGTCGTCGTAGTCTTCTGCGGCCTTGACTGCTGCCACCAGCTTCCACGCCGACTCTCGCTCTGCGTTGCGCAGGAATGGCTTTTGTGCATTGCGCAAGGCGGAAAGCTGCTCATGTTGGATCGCCATGGTGATCCCGCTAGACGATCCGTTGCCGTCGCCGTTGATGTCGTATGCACTTTCGGGAATACCCCTGGCGCGTAGCTGCGTGTGTGCGATGAATCGGATCTGACTGACAAAGCCTTCGGGGGGCGTGTTGAAGTTGCTAACCTGCAACGTGGGCTGGTCGTCGCCCTCCCGCACGTCCTGATGAAACATGCGCTCCGGGTCCAGGATCTGCCCCTTGGGCAGCTTGTCCAGGTTGCCAAAATAGGCCGCGATGTTTTTGTCCTGCGATTTGCGGACGAAGTCCATACGCGTGCTGATCAGACAGCACGCCATGCTCGCAGAATGTAGCTCGTCGTTTTCGTCGCTGAGCCACCAGTCCCACGGGCTGGTAGGCTTACCCAGTCTCCAGATCGTTCCGGGAAACACGGGCTCGCCGTCACGGGCTACCCCATGCTTGATCGTTCGATAGGGCTCGATCTCTCCGCTGCGAAAGTAGCGGTGCGCGACGTCGTCGGTCAAAATGACGACGTTTCCGAACGGGTTGCCCGTCCGCGGGTCACGGGTGCCGTCATACCAGGGGTAGGCCGCCTTGACCGGTGGGCCCAATGGGTCCGCAGGGTCTAGGGCTACCTCGTATTCGTCGGCTGTATAGATGTCCCTGCAGGCCTTGCCGTTGCGCACGCAGGGCATTTCCAGCACGGGGCCAACGTAGTAGGCCAGGCGATTGATCTCCGGGGCCAGCATATCGATGCCGGTCTCTTCGTTCAGATCGTCAAACGCGTCCTGCTCCTTATTGGTGCGCAGCTTGGGTAGCTTGCCGGGCTCGGGGGGTTTTGGCTTTACCTTGGGCCGCAGCGTGCGGAGTACGCCCTGTTTATAGCAGGCCGCCACTTGGGTGGTGATGTCTCGGGCGAGGTTTGGAAACGGCTGTACGTGGCGGCACATCCGATCGAACACCTCTTTATCGTGCTGCTGCTCGGACAGCGCGGTAACGATCAGCGGACGGTGCTGGCCGCGGTACATCAGCAGCCGGTCATGCGCCTCTTTCATTCGCCCATGGCGCGCGCCGTGCCACAGCGTGGAGCCTACGGACTTAACGAGATCGCCGTCGCTGAATGGAAGTTCGTTAGTCGTCAAGTTTTCGTAACTCCAAGCGCCAGCGCTTGCCGAATATGGGCTCGACAGCGTAGCGCAGGGCGTCCACAGGGTCGCTAATTATGTCGGTGATACTGCCCGGGGCCGACACCTTGGCGATCCCGCCGCGGTGGTCGCGCTCAAGCTCGGACAGCCCGCGGCGTAGCAGCGCGCAGCGGCTATGCACGATTATCTGCCCGCGCCTAAATAGCCAGTTGATCAGATTTACGCTGTCGGCCTGGTAGGGATTGTGCGGCACGGATCGCCCGGATGTACGCTTGTACATGGGGGCCTTGACCTCATAGCCGTAGCTCTGAAGGATCTTACTGTTGCTCTGGGACTTGTTCGTTAGCCCGGTGTGCGACGAGTAGTCGCGGACCGCGTCGCTCGCATCTGCGGCTAGCGGTATGGGACCGCTGCCAAAGTCCTCGGCCAAATGCTTGGTCAGGTTGACCGCGTGATCCTCAACGTATCCGCCGGTTTGATATTCGGCAAGCGCTACGAGGATCCAATTGTGCCAGTCCCCCGGGTCTGATCCCGGGCGCACCCCCACGCCACAGACCACCGTGGTATGGCTGCGCTCATTGAAATCCTGGCCGCCTAATAGCTTGCAGTCGCCTGGCACGCGCCAGTAAGCGCTGCAGGCCTGCTTTGTAATGTCCTGCAGGCCAAGCGCGTCCAGGGTGCGCGTGTCCTCGGTGCGCGTGTGCAGGCCCGGATCCCATTGTGGGAAACAGGCCACCCCGTCAGTCACCCACTCTCCAAACACCTCCCGCTTTACCAGCGGGTCATCCTCGCCGCCCATTGATTCGATTAGGCGATCGATCTCCTTTAGCGGAAACCATGGGTTATCGTAACAACTGAAACTGTGCAGTTGGATCTCCGAGCCTTCGCGGTCATAGATCATCTGCTTGGCCCAGTGGTTTTGCTTCGGCGTGGAGCCGATCACCATGGGGCCGCCGGTCTCGCCTAGGCGGTTCAGGGCGATCGAATAGTTCTCGCTCCGCTGGTAGCCGGTGATCTCATCCAGCAACACGCCCCAATATTTGTTACCGCGCCAGTTGTCGCCGTCGCCGGAGCAATGGTGCAGATCGATGCGGAATCCGTCGCTTAGGATAATCGCCTGCTCGCTGCTCATTTCCGACTTGGGAAAGTAGCTAACGATCTCCTTGGGCAGGATCGGCGGGGACCCGGGCGCCCCTATACACAAAGCGTTGACCGCAAAGCGGGTCTGCTTGCGGCTCGGTGCGCCCCAAGCGATCGCCACGCCGGGGCCGCCTATCATCACCCAAAGGGCGACGGCGACTTGGGCCATTGCGTAGGTCTTGCCGGCGCGGCTGCCAGAAAGCACAGCGTTGACCTTGCTGTCCCCGCGCAGTACGGAGCGGATAAACTCAGCTTGCTTCGGGTGCGCGGTTAGCGTTATGTGTAGACGCGGGAGGCCCTCGGTCGCCTCGTCAAAATCTGTTTCTTCGTAATCGCTGCGCCGCATGCGCGGCAGCTCGCCAGTGGGGTCCAGTAGAACGCGATCGATCTCTTCGCTGTCGGATAGGATCGGGCGGTCAGCCTCGGAGCGCTCGTAGGTGTCTAAGCTAACGATACACAGGCGCGGCAGCGTGGCCTTGGCCAACTGCGCGATATCCCTGCCGGCCCCGGCAAGTGATCTGTAGTCGTGCACCTAGTGTAGCGTCTCACCCTGATCGGCGTCCTTCTTTGGCTTCAGGGCCGCAGCCTTGGCGCGCAGCCGCGCGGCCTCCAATAGGTCGGCCTCGCTCTGCTTGACCGCGTCGGAGATCTGCACGCGCTGTGCGCGGGTCTTTTGATCCGCGGCCATGCGGCTCTCACGGGTCCAGATTACCACGTCCTCTGGCTTTCCCTCCTGCATGGCAAGCTCGGCCATGGCGCTAAAAAGCTGTTCTTCGGCGCCTTTGGTCTCCACCGTGGCCGCGGCTGTGGCAGGGTCTCCGGCGTGCTTGGCGCGTACGGCAGACCAGTGCTCGCGTAGGCGGTTAACCTCGGCCTGTAAACTTTTTTGGGATTTTGGCAAAATAGGGGTTGACCCTCAGCGGGGGGCTGTTATTATCTATCCATGGCCGACGAAAACACCATCGCCCTCACCATCCAAAACAAAGCCGACCGCGACGGATACAATCTCTGCGTGCGCCGCGCGAACACCTTTCGCACCCAGGGCATGTTTCCCCAAGCCCGGTGGGAAATGGAGCTCGCTCAGCAGTTTCTCAACTCAATCAAGGAGCGCAATGCGCCCTAGCCCAAGGCCTTGGCCTTGACAGCCCGGGGGTTAGGCTCCCGGGTCTCGCCGTCCAGGGCGAGATCTAAAAACTGATCTACCGCGGCGGCCATTACCTGGTCGTTGACGTCCGCGTAGCGGTGCCCGCGTTCCTCTTCCCTGTCTAGGATCGCGGCGTACTCCGCCTTGCTTGCACGGGCTCTGGACATCAGGCCGGCCTTGCGATCGGCGCGTGCGGACCGCGCCTTGGCGACTGCAACCCCGCGGCCTGCGCCAGCGTCTAGGCCCATATCCACGACGGCCTTGGCCTTCTTGGCAGAGCCGCTAACCTTGCGCCGGCGCCAGCTGTCGGCCAGGCGCCCGGTCTTGTGCATGCGTACACCGCCGCGCTTGGGCGCGGGGTGTGGTAGGCCGGTCGCAGGGTCCACACCGGCCCTGTGCGATTCGTAGTTGTGACGCGCCAAGGCGTTGCTGACGTGCTCGGTCAGCAGCCGGCTGTCCAGGCTAACCACCCACGGACGTGGGGTTACCAGTTCCATGGTGAAACCTCCACGGGCGCGGTGGGCGCGCTTGCCCGCTTTCCAGATCTCTATGTCACCGCGGCCCTTGGGCCGGCGACGGGCAGGGCCCCTGATTGAGTTTTTTTTGGGCAGGGCCATTTAGGGGTTGACAGGGCGAGGGCCCGGGGCTATAGTCTGTTCATGGACGCAACGACAACCCCTACCAACGACGAAACCGCCACCAATGTCACCCGCGACGGACTGACAGAAACCGTCACCGCCGTATCCGTCTGCGACAATGCCGCCACTTCTGGTCAGGCGTTTGACGCCTGGGACGCGGACTGCGGAAGGATCGAAACGTGCGGCAGTCGGTAGCCGCAAAATGGGCACGCGCGGCATGGGCCGCGTGTGCCTGGCGGTGGCTCTCTTTGCATCACCCTGCGGACAAAATCGCCCTTTGGGTTGAAACGGGCCGATGGTCTAATCCGCCTTAGCACTAGTATAACCATCCCGCGCCCACCGAGAGCCCTTCAGGTGAAAGCCTGCGGGGCTCATCTGCTTGCGCAGCTGGCCGCCGCAGTCTGCGCATTCAGCCAGCGGGGGGTCGCTGAACTTCTGGATCTGCTCAGTGACGCTGGCGCAGTCGTCGCACTTGTATTCGTTCAGGGGCATGGGCTGTATCGATTCGGTCTGCTACAATAAATGTCTGCGCGATAGGCGCGCTATTTATGCGAAAAAAAATGTAAGC
>JAAOEI010000175.1_pt1 | contig 26725 bp, 26 predicted proteins | sample 7059261 | NCBI WGS metagenome assembly JAAOEI01 (sample SAMN14008812, study PRJNA610033) | viral metagenome | isolation source: viral particles filtered from seawater | place: China: Hangzhou Bay, Yangshan Deep Water Harbour | collected 2017-10-31 | reverse complement strand
TTTAATTTTAATGTAAAGGAATAAATAAAATGATTATACTATTAATTTATCTAGCAGTAGTAGGTAGTGTAGCAGCATACGATATGAATGAATGGAAGTATGTTGGATATCATGAATGTAAACGAGTAGGGTATCTAACACCTGAAGGCTCTACTGTATATCCTGCACAAGTAGAAGGTGAAAAACCTTATATATTATTTAAACAAAAGAATTTAGATGGAACTTATACAGTAGCTTGTACCAATGATTAAATACTATATAAAAATAGTATCATCTTTATTCCAAAACGAAGCTACATCATTAGTTGTATATGCATATAGCGAAGAACAACTAAAAGATATATTTAAAGAATACGAAATTATATCATGTAGTAATGTGGATAATATAACAGGATGAGTAAACTAGATAACTATTACCTAACAATCCCCTGCTGCGTTAATGCAGGGGATTCCCCTTGTAACAACAAAGCAACAGTTATACTAGATAAAAAATACTTTTGTTCTACACATGGTTTAACATACCAAAAGGAAAGAGATAGTTATGGCTATACATATAAGCAAAATGACAGGAAAACTAGAAACATTCAAAGCTATTAATTCTAATACTTTAACTAATAGTTTTTGCCAAAAGATGTCTACGTCTAAACGTAAGAATATTATTTGTACAGAATGTTATAGTGTATCAATGCTAGAAGGTTTCCGTAGAAATACAGTCCCTGCATTAGAGCGTAATACTGTCTTATCTGAACGGCCTATTACTGAGACAGAAATAGAACAGATTAAAAAAGATTTAAGCAGGGAAACTCATGTTCGTATACATGGACATGGTGAAATAATTAACTGGCAACATGCTGTTAACTTACTTGTTATCGTTGAACGCAATCCTCGTATCATGTTTGCATGGTGGACTAAGCGTAAAGATATTATAAATAAATTATTTACCAGGACGGGTAAACCTAAAAATCTTATTATGATTTACAGTAATCCGTTTGTGGATAAGGTATTAGATAATCCACCTAACTGGTTTAATAAAACATTTAATAATGTTAGCAGTCATCCCGATGAAAACTGTACAGGACAGAAGTGTAAAGACTGTATGGTATGCTATACTATTAATGATACTAAAACCATAATTGAAAAGGTAAAATAAACATGAGTTTAGACGGTCCTTATCAAGCGCAACGGGAAGCCGAATATGAATCTATCGTAGATGGAATTTTTGAACATGTGGAAACACAAGAGATAGATATTCTAGAATCTTTAATAGAGAAAACTATTGATAACAGTTTAGCTAATGTACATACGGAATATGAATATGATAAAAATGATTTTAGGCTTAATGTACTATTAGCGTTGGACCCTATTATTAAAAAAGAAATAGAGAAGTTAATAATGAGATGAAAGTATAAAGGAATAGAACAATCATGTGGTATATATTAGCGTTAGTATTAATACTTGAAACAAATAAACCAGAAATATTAGTAAATATGTCTGTTGTTTTTCAAACAGAAGAACACTGTAATAATTTTATTAAAACATATAAGAGTGCAATGTTAACACAATTTAAACTAGATCATCCTAATATGCAGCTTAAACATTATGTATGTGTGGATAATGAAACAGGTAAAGAAATACAACAGCAACTCTATGGAGTGGGAGATAGAGATAGTGTTAATAAAAGTTAGACGTAGCAAGGATTTCTTTACAAAAGATAGTCCTTATAAACCTAAGACACATAATAAGAAAAATAAAAAGAAACTCTCTAAAGAATATTGTAGGAATAAGGGTAGAGATATAAGGGTAGAGGAATATTATAAAGATAAGGATAGAGGAATACGTCTAGACATATCTATATAGATATCTTTATAATATTCCTCTGCCCCTCTCTCCGTTCATCCTAGCACATCCCGACACGTCAGTCAAGGGGTTGACAAAATTTTTTTTTCGGTCCAAAATCCCGACGCGATTCGCAATCATAACCAACAGGAGATTAATATCATGGTTAGAATACAAGTTATTTGTGAACATTGCCTACATGAAACTATCGTGACCCATTTAGATTGGACACACTTATCATGTCCTCATTGTCACGAGCCAGTAAAAAATAATTTATACCAAGAAGAAGAAGATTACGACGATGTTTAACAATACGTTAGCAATAGTTCGTGACTTCTTTACAGAAGAAGAGCGTAATAAAATGGTTGTAGATTTCTTGTATAATAAAAAGAAATCTTTCCCGCCTAAGTCCGACATTGGCAGGACCATAAAGAATGCAATTAAACAAGCAAACAAAGATAACGATTGGTATTTTAATCTGGATAGGATTGAACATATTAAGTTGTATCATATGGACAGCTTGCAACCTTCCGCATTCCCTGTATCTGCCCCTGTCTTGGAACGTCCTTTAAACAAGGGCTACCATCAAAAGCAAAGAAAGATTGTAGCGTTTAGTAAGATCAATGATAACGTAGAGAATGTATACGGTGGTGATCTTATTATTAAAAGACTTGAGACAGGCATAGATCAAAACATAACAAACAATACTCAAGCAGGAGACTTAGTTATATTTCCTGCATTTGTTCCCTTTCATATTCTGCCAGTGCAGCAAGATGAAAGAGCTATTTATCTTCAATGTATTATACAAGGATTATCTTTCCGATGAGCATAATTGATGTACTAAAACATAATGTATTTGAGTTACAACAACAATTAAATAAAGCATACAAGAGAATAAAAGAACTAACAGAGTTAGATAAAGTATACCGTGAGTGGGGTTATTACGTAACCTATGATAAGAATGATAATGACTATCTTAAAAGTAAAATAAAAAAGTTAGTTGTTTATCCTGGTAAAAAATTATCTATGCAAAGACATTCAGGCCGAAGTGAATTATGGTTTTGCGCTGAAGGAATAGTTGATGTTAATACTATTCTTCCTTTGGTAAATGAAAACTGGGAAAGACGAGAGACATTGACACCAGGGATGACCTGTGATATAGCTGCTGGTGATTGGCATCAGTTGGTGAACAACACCTCTCAACGTGCTATTATTTATGAAATCCAACATGGAGATGTATGTGATGAAGGAGACATCGAAAGAACTGTTCAACAAAAAGCAGACTAAAAAAATTGAAGACTATTGTAACGCAGTATTTGATGGACTTAGAGGAACAGGAGCAAAGCAAAGAGTACAAGACCCTAATAGAAATGGACGCGAAGTAAATCTACAAGGAATGGCAGCAGAGATTTGGTTTAAAGAAAAGCATAACATTCCATATAGTTTAGAGCTTGATAATGTAGATGTAGCTCCTCGTTCTTATTTACATGACGTTGACGTTCTTGTTGATGGTAAAGTGTTTGAATTAAAACAAACATCTTATGATACAGGATGTCTATTTCTTAACCATATAGATTGGTATGGTAAACCTAAGAAACTTATAGCTGATATATACGTGTTGGTTATAGGTAAGTTCCCTAACTATGATAGAGAACTTTACATAACTCGTGAAGAGTTTATACTAATTAATCCTGAACCAAGAATGCACAAGCGTATCGGTAAGATAGGTTTGTTTGCAGAACAATCTGATATGCACTCAACATTAAAGGAGGCGTTGAACTACAATGTCAGAAATAGTAAAGGCACATCAACCCTGTCCTGATTGTGGCAGTAGTGATGCATTAGCTGTATACGAAGAGAATACCTATTGCTTTTCTTGTGAAGCATACCGCAAGTTAGATGGCAATGGCGAAGTTGAATCCAACATAACTTACATGGATAAAGGAAAATTTAAACCAATGGCTACAGTACAAGAAAGATTTCAATCAGACCGACTACGGTTTTCTCCTATTGTAGATCGTAAGATTGACGTTGATACGTGTAAAAAGTTTGGTGTTAAACAAGGTACAATTAATGGACAAGACTGCCATGTGTATCCTTATTATGAGAAAGATTCTAAAGAACAGATTATTAATAAGATTCGTATCGTAGATACTAAAGAGTTCTACCAAGAAGGAGAGAAGGGTAAGCGTACTGGCTTATTCGGACAACATCTATTTGCAGAAGGTGCTAAATTTATTACTGTAACAGAAGGTGAGTTGGATTGTCTTGCAGCTTACCAAATGATGGGTAGTAAATGGCCTATCGTTTCTGTCCGTAATGGTGCAGCATCTGCTGTTAATGAGATTAAATATAACTTAGATTATCTCTCAACATTTCAGACAGTAGTTCTATGCTTTGATAACGATGACCCTGGACGTAAAGCTACTAGAGAAATTGCTAACTTGCTTGAGCCAGGACGGTGTAAGATTATGCATCTATCCAAGAAGGATGCTTGCGAGTATCTTATGCAAGGGCAATCTCAAAAGTTTGTACAAGACTTCTGGAGTGCTAGGACTTACACACCAGAAGGTATCTTATGTGGAGAAGACATAGAAGGTGTACTCTTTGCAGAAGAAAAGATTGAAAGTTATCCTTATCCTTGGGACAGTCTTAACAGTATGTCTTATGGTATGAGGCAAGGAGAACTAGTACTAGTAACTGCTGGTAGTGGTATGGGTAAGTCTAGTGTCATGCGAGAACTTGCTCATTACCTTATGAAAGATGCTGATGAAAAAGTTGGTTGTCTATTTCTTGAAGAGTCAGTACGTAAAACCAGTGATGGTATCTTATCTATTGAAGCTAACAAGAAGTTTCATATCCCTGCATCTGATGATAACCAATGGGATGATGATGATCGACGTGAAGCATACCAGAATATGGATAGACTAAAGAATGCTGTATTCTGGAATCATTTTGGCTCTACTAATTTAGATAACTTACTTAGTCGTATTCGTTACATGGCTAAAGGATTAGATTGCAAGTACATTATTCTAGATCATATCTCTATAGTTATATATGATCTAGGTGATGAGCGTAAGGCAATAGATACTGCCATGCTAAAGCTAAGAACTTTAGTACAGGAATTAAACGTACATCTTATGGTTGTCTGTCATCTTAGTAGGCCCAGTGGTGTAGGACATGAAGAAGGTGCAAGCGTAAGTCTTAAAGAACTACGAGGTTCACACAGTCTTGCCCAGCTACCTGATATGATCTTTGCTTTAGAAAGAAATAACCAAGCTGTTAGTGAAGCAGAACGTAACAGAACCTTAGTTAGAATATTAAAGAATAGATTTTCTGGTGAGACAGGACCAGCCACTATGCTAGTATGGTCTAAGTCTACTGGACGATTGACAGAAGTTCCTATTGATGATAATGTCCCTGAGAATGTAGATGGTACTGAGGAACTACATGATGATAGAGAATTTGATTAAGGAGAAAGAGGTTGTTGTTTTTGATATTGAAACTGATGGGTTTCTCAGCACCGTTTCTACTATCTATTGTATAGTATGTAAAGAGTATCCTAGTGGTAAGGTATTAACATTCAAAGGTGATGAGTGTTACACTAAGTTTTTAGATTATATTAATAAAAACAAAGTGTTAGTAGGTCATAATGTTTTATCTTATGATCTGCGTGTACTAAGTAAACTACTAGGATACAAACATTCTATAAAAAATGTAGTAGATACTTTGATCTTATCTCAATTATCTAATCCTATACGAGATACAGGTCATTCGCTTGCCGCATGGGGAGAGAGGTTGTCTTATCCTAAGATGCCTTCTCCTCCCTTTACCCATCTATCAGATGAAATGGTAGAGTATTGTATCAATGATGTTGAACTTACTTATAAATTGTTTGAGCATCTATTAGATAAAACTAAAAAGTTTTCTGATGATAGTATAATCAGAGAACATAGATTTAGATATCTTATGGATCAACAAGAACAGTATGGTTTTTATTTTGATATACACTATGCTACAGAATTTCTTGCAGAACTTACTGATGAATGTATTGGTATAGAGAAAAACTTACAAGATATATTTCCACCTACAGTTGTAGAACTAAAAACTAAAACAAAGTATATCCCATTTAATCCAGCATCTAGAAAACAAATAGCTGAACGTCTAATGGAAAAGGGATGGGAACCTAAACAGAAAACAGCTAAAGGAAATATAATAGTAAACGAAATAGTTCTTGAGTCTGTAGATATACCAGAAGCACAAAGCATTAAACATTATCTGCTATTACAAAAAAGAATATCACAAATAAAATCTTGGATTAAATTTTGTACAGAAGATACATCCAGGATACATGGTAGAGTTTTGACACTAGGAACTATCTCTAATAGATGTAGTCATAATGAACCTAATGTAGCACAAACTCCTGCTGTATATTCTCCTTATGGAAAAGAATGCAGAACGTGTTGGACTATAGAAAACAAAGATGATTACAGATTACTTGGATGTGATGCTTCACAATTAGAGTTAAGAATCTTAGCTCATTATATGAAAGATGAAAATTATATAAATGAAATCCTTCATGGAGATATTCATACTGCTAATCAAAAAATGGCTGGACTACCTACTAGAGATGCTGCAAAGACTTTTATTTATGCTTTAATTTATGGTGCTGGTCCTGCTAAGATAGCTAGTATTATAGGTACAAAGTCAACAGCAAAGGGTGCAGCAATCCGAAAGAAATTTCTTGCCAACGTCCCGGCGATTGACAGGCTGTTGACAAGCGTGAACGACTGTGCTACAAGAACGAACAAGCTGCGCGGCTTAGATGGTAGATACTTTAGAGTCCGTAGCTTACACGCCTCGCTTAATGTTTTAATTCAAGGGGGTGGAGCAATAGTTTGTAAAGAATGGTTAATACAAATTATTAAATTGATACAACAAAAAGGAATAGATGCTAAACCTGTTGCTAATATACACGATGAAATTCAGTTTGAAGTACACAAAGATCAAGCTGAGTTACTAGGACAGGTTACAAAGCAAGCTATGAAGAATGTAGAATCTATTTTAAATGTTAATTGTCCACTTGACAGTGACTACAAGATAGGTTATACATGGGCTGAAACACACTAGTAAGGATAGATAATGACTAAACGAACGAACCAAGACAGACTACTAGCAGCATTAGAGAAACGTATGAGAGTTACTCGTAAGACTGCTATTGAGAATGGGTGGTGCGAGAATCTCACCGCTACTGTATCTGATCTACGTAAGAAAGGATACAACATAGAAGCTAGGACAAACCGTACAGAAGATGGTAAGTCTTATACTAGATACAGCTTGATTAAAGATACTGACGATTTAAGTCCTGCATCTTACTTGGATATTAATCAAGTTGCTTAAACTTAATCTTAAAACTTTTTTATTGTAAGGAGAAACAGCTATGGCTGTACTAAAAGGAAAGTCCCACTGGGCAAAAGTAGATCGTGCCGTTAACCCCTTTGACCCTAGCAAACCTCGCTGGTCTATTGATGTTCAACTTGTTGACCCTGATAGTGTCAAGATGATTGAAGAGATGGGCATCCCCATCAAAAACAAAGACGATGAGAGAGGAGATTTTGTCACTCTCCAGAAAGATCAGTTCCTTACCAATGGACAGGAACTACCCAAGCCTCGCGTCATTGACGCAAAGAAGAATGATATCTCTGGAACCATGATTGGTAATGGTTCTATGGTTAAGGTATCCTTCTATCCAAAGGAATGGAAGTATGCTAATCGGTCAGGTGTACGTGCCGTACTTAAAGACGTACAGGTTTTAGAACTTGTGGAGTATATCCCCAAGGATGAGTTTGATGAAGAAGATGGTTACGTAGCCTCCGACGTAGTTGCTTCTGATCAAACAAAGACTAACAGTAGTGCATCAAGTGATCTTGAATTTGACTAACTGTTAGAAGGATGCTGAGAGAACTATCATGGGTAAATTAGATAATTTAGTTTCAGATATTGCTACTATCTTTAAGGAGTCTTCCTGTCCTTCTGAAGATGACCTGAAACAATTTGCCGATGATGTTCTCTCAGTCATTCGTAAGTCTTTTGAACCTCGTGTTGTTAATCCTAATGAAGCACTACGTTTCTCTAGTATAGGTAAACCAGATAGACAACTGTGGTATAGCTATAACAAACCAGAGATTGCAGAAGAACTTCATTTATCTACTAGAATTAAGTTTATGTATGGAGATTTAATAGAACAACTACTTGTATTGTTGGTTAAAACAGCAGGATATAAAGTCACAGATCAACAAAAGAAAATAATTAATAATGGAGTAGTTGGACATACTGATGGCAAGATCAATGGCGTGGTTGTAGATTATAAATCTGCTTCTCCTCATTCGTTTAATAAATTTAAAAATGGTTCTATATTTTCTGATGATCCATTTGGTTATGTTGCTCAACTGTCAGGCTATGCAGAAGGAGATGATGAAGCTGCCTGGGTAGTAGCTAATAAAGTTACAGGACATATCCATGTTCTTACTCTCGATTCACTTGAGATGATAGACTTTGAAGAACGCATTAATCATGTAAAAGATTTTATAGAAGAAGATACTCCACCTTCTAAGTGTTACTCTGATAAGCCAGAAGGTAAATCAGGTAACAGAGTATTAGCTATAGGTTGTATGTATTGTGACTATAAAAAAGATTGTTGGAAAGATGCTAACGATGGACAAGGACTACGAAAGTTTAAATATAGTAACGGTCCTAAGTTCTTCACTAAGATTGTTAAAGAACCTCAAACACAAGAGATGTCTTTATGAATATTAAATTCAGAAGTAATGCTGAGAAGTTATTTGCTGATAGCCTAGAAGATAAAAGAGTTAACTATGAATTTGAAAACTTTCAGCTACCTTATGTTATTACTAAGCATTACTACCCTGATTTTTATCTTCCTGACTATGGTTTTTTTATAGAGTACAAAGGTTATTTTAAACCAGCAGATAGAGGCAAACATCTATTGATAAAGAAACAACATCCATCAATAGATATTAGATTTGTTTTTCAAAATGCTAACAACAGACTTAGCAAGAAGTCTAAGACAACTTACGGAAGTTGGTGCGACAAGCATGAATTTTTATGGGCAGAAGGCTCTATACCAAAGAAATGGCTACGAAAAAAGAAACGCAACCAACCTTAATTAGTATTAAAAATAAGTACGTTAGCAGTAATTCATTACTCAATGAATATTTTTCTTCTGTCACTAGCGTAGGCAGTGTTATTCTTAATCCTATAGAGGATGAAAAAACTGAATCCTCTCCTGAAAGACTACTGTTCTTAGCTGTAATATACCAAGCCATTCTTGATGCAAGCAGGGAAGAACTCCCCAATGAATCTGATCTTATTAAACGCCAACGCAAAGAAGCATTGAGTTGGTTTTTTAATGACAAGTATGTTGACGATCTTGATGAGATATGTTATCTAGCAGGGATTAACTCTAGATGGTTAATTAAGATTGTTAAACAGATAGTTGATGGTGACATTAACTTTGACCGTAAACGTATTAATGTTCTTATAAACACAATAAGCGAGTAAAATTATGAAATGTTATGAGGATGACCCACTCCTTTTAGACGAGGAGTGGACAGAACCTTTTTCTTCTTATTTTGATTTAACCAAAGATCAAAACGAATGTTTAGTTAACTCTCCCTCACATTATAACCAAGCTGGAATAGAATGTATTGATGCTATCGAAGCAGCAACAGGGGGTGGGTTTGAATATTATCTACAAGGAAACATTATAAAATATTTATGGAGATACAGATATAAAAACAAGACAGAAGATTTAAAGAAAGCACAATGGTATTTAACTAAATTAATTTCTATTAAGGAGGAACTATGTACGGACCAACAGTAAAAGCATGTAATGATCTTCATGCAAAAAAATACAGACTAGCTAATGAAAGTTTTGAAGAAGCCATGCATAGAGTTGGCTTTGCTTTATCAGATGATGAAGATCATTTTAATTCTTTAAAACGTATTCTATTAGACATGAGGTTTATGCCAGCAGGGCGTATCCAATCAGCAATGGGAAGTCCAAAGAATGTTACAGCATATAACTGTTTTGTGTCGGGAACCATTGAAGATTCTATGGAAAGCATTATGGAACGTGCCACTCAAGCTGCTGAGACTATGCGAAGGGGTGGTGGTATTGGCTATGACTTTAGCCGTATTCGTCCTGCTGGTGATCGTATTGTATCCCTTGACTCTAATGCTTCTGGCCCTGTATCTTTTATGCACATCTTTGACGCAGTATGCCAAACGATTGTATCAGCAGGACATAGACGAGGTGCAATGATGGGTGTGCTACGTGTAGATCATCCAGATATTGAGGAGTTTATACGTGCAAAACAAAATGATAATTCTCTTACTAACTTTAATATTTCTGTTGGTGTAACAGATGAGTTTATGGATTGTGTTGTAAATCAGAAAGATTTTAAACTACAATTCAACGGGCAAACATATAAACATATTGATGCCTCTGCTCTCTGGGATGAAATTATGAGAGCTAATTGGGATTGGGCTGAACCTGGAGTTTTATTTATTGATCGTATCAATGAAGATAATCCTCTTGGTTATTGTGAAACTATAGAAGCAACCAATCCTTGTGGGGAACAACCCCTTCCCCCATTCGGTGCATGTCTTCTTGGGAGCTTTAACTTAATCAAGTATACACATATTGCTAGAGTTGGTAGTAATATTAAATATGTTTTTGATTATGATCAACTAACAAGAGATGTACCTATTATAGTACGAGCAATGGATAATGTTATTGACCGTACTCAATATCCTTTAGCTGAACAAAAGAAAGAAGCTCAAGCAAAAAGACGTATGGGTTTAGGAGTTACTGGATTAGGTAATGCTCTAGGCTTGATGGAGTTGTCGTATGGTGAGAAAGGAAGTAAGGATTTCTTACGGAAAGTCCTTAAAGCAATTTGCTATACAGCTTATCAAGCAAGTTCTGATATAGCTAAAGAGAAAGGTTCTTTCCCTCTATTTAATAAAGATGAATATATAGAGTCGGGGTTTGTATCTAGATTACCCTCAGAGATTAAAGAATCTATAATGAAGAATGGTATGCGTAATAGTCACCTTATGTCTATTGCCCCTACTGGAACCATTAGCTTCTGTGCTGACAATATATCTAGTGGACTAGAGCCTGTATTTGCTCACGAGCTAGACCGTACCGTTATAACAGAAGAAGGTCCAACTATAGTTAAACTTAAAGATTATGTCTGGAATAACTACGATAAGAAATGTGAGACTACTGATGGTCTTACAGTCGATCAACATCTTGATATGCAGATAACAGCACAACCCTTTATTGATAGTGCTATATCTAAGACTATCAATGTTGGTGATCAAGTTACCTTTGAAGAGTTTAAAAAGATATATACAAACGCTTGGAAAGGTAAACTAAAAGGAGTTACTACCTTCCGCTTGGCTGGTAAACGCTATGGCATTCTTAATAAGGTAGACGCTCCTACCAAAGATGAACAAGGAGCCGCTTGCTTTTATGACCCAGAGACAGGAAAGAAGGAGTGCGACCTTTAAATATAAAGTTGGTTTTGGGGCTATGTTTAGTTTGTTTTTTTACTTTGTATATCTTATTGTCTCTTCGTCATAACTTTAGACATAGCCCTATTCCCAAACCAGAATGAAAGGACGGCGGCAAATAGCCCTTGTGTATTTTCATTCCAAATTTTATCAACCATCTCAGGCTCTACAAGACTGAAGATAACAGAAACTTCAACTCCAATAAACGTGAAGAAAAAGAAGTACGTTATTACAGGTCTAACTGATGAGCGTAGTGCAGATATAAAACTATTATCTGTAGTTAGAGTCTGGTCATGTTTGTATAAAGATTTTAATTCTTGTATTTCAGCTTTCAAATCTAATTCTTTTAATTTGTTAGCTGTCATTACCTCTGCATACTTAGCTTTAGCTTCGTACAACTCCAACTCAAATTTATGATCTTGTTGCTTACGAAAGTATCCGACAACTTCTGGTACAACACCAGAAGCAAAGCCAAGCACTGATCCTAAAAGTGATATCATTCCATGTTCTCCTCTTCATGGTACATTTCTAGTATGTGGTTCCGATACAAAGACATAGTAGTATATAATCTACTAACAGATACGGAACCCATAAGATAATTATTTGTGTTACCCAATTCATCGAATGTCATAACCATTGCCCCTGTCATAAGAGGGTTGTTACGAACTATCTCAAGTACATCGTCTAGATTTTTTACAACGTAGTTATGAATACTCTCAACATCTGTTGGGTCTAGTTCTTCATCCTCTTGCATAGTCTTTATATTTTTAACAAAAGGAATAACATTATCTATTGGTTCATCCATTGTATTTATTCACCATATAGAGCTTTAAAGTTAGGCTTAATTTCATATGTTGATCCTCTAAATAGAGAAGGTGCTACACCTCTACCATAAACATATATATCCATATCAACCTGATCTTCTCTGGCTAACAGAGCCTCAAAGTCTTGAGCCAATGCAAGCAGTTCACCTGTGGTATAAAAGATATCTTCTTCTTTTGTTTCAGGATTCATAATCCCAATCTTTAACCACTTCTTCTTACCATACATATCCGCTTCTTCTAGGTCTTCTGGTACGCCAGGATGCGCGCAATCCATACCAAAGATATGAAACTCCCTAAACCCTAGAGTATGCCCGATACCTATTGTACGCATAGCAGAACATGTACCACCTGTAATTAGCTGTTGTGATTCAAGTTCTTCCATCTCAGTTAATGCACTGGTATAGGCATGCCATCCAATAACATTAGCATCTTTTTCTTTAAGATATTTAGTTACCTCTACGTTGGTCATGCTTGCTACAAGATAACGTACATCAGGATGAGGATTAGCTAGTAACTCCTTTCGCACAATACCATGCGTAGATACCCCCTCAAATGGTCTAGGATCAAGTATAACACACGCCCAAGGGATAATGCCATTCTCTATAAGGGTATTGTGAGAGTGCTTCACACAGAAGATTTTAGCACCCTCCTTCTGTAGTTCTCTTATCTTATCTAAATTATCTTCAAGAGAAGGACCAGCAGAAGCAAGGACAAGTTTTCCATGATGCCAGTGACATCTCTCCACCATATTACCATCAAACATCTCCACATTTTCTCGTACATTATTTTGTATGTTATCTGGTGGTACACAATCACGAGGAGATACCTGGACAGGAACCTTATGTGTATCTGGTGGATTAGGTAGGCTTGTGTCATTAAGGATAACAGCAAGGTTAACAAAACCACCGCCAGCTACTCTATCATTCGTAGAGATAATTAATCTACGTTGCTCACCTGTTCTATCAGTACCACCAAGATTATCATTATAGATATCATTAACACCCATAAAGTTTTTGTCAGGAAGTTGTCCCTTCTCGTCTTGTGTATAGTAATCATCCATAACGATAACAGGAATATCTTTACACATTTCATAATCATGTCTGACTGTTTCTATAGAATGTCCACCATCAATAAACACAATGTCAGGTTTTATATTATATGTGTTACACAATGCAGGGTCTTTCAAAATCTTTAGCTTTTCTTTTGAATCTCCCTTCATTAAATAATATGTTAACTCTTTGTTTTCTTTAGCATATTCATTAGCTAACTGAAGCAGCTTTAACTCTACAGATTTTTTTGTGTAATGTTTCTTTACATTAAATTCTTTTTCATCTGTTTCAGCATTAGCATCTTCAAACAAATCAATGCCCGTGTAGTGAACTTTATCACTAGCTTCAAAAGCAGAGTGGATCATAGCACAAGCTGTATCACCGTTCCATGTACCAATCTCTAAGATGTTCTTTCTTTCGTAATGTTTTACCATAGCACATAGATCAATATATCTACGAGCTTTGAAGTTAGGACCAGCACCGGCAGCGTATTTCTTATTACCTTTTAGATGAACTATATGATGACCTAATGGACACATATCAAATGCATCTAGGTCTTCACATTCTTCTGTAAGGTTCTGTGTCACCATCCCATGTGCTTCATGGATAATACGAATACGATCAAATACAAAGTTATCAGCAAAGCATTGAAGTTTTAATACTTCATCACTATTGTAATAATTAATATAATCAGTCATGAATACTTCAGTTACATTTGTTTTGAAGTTAAAACCAATTAAAGAAGAACATGTAGCATAAGCATTCTTTCTGCCTAAGAAAGTTACATCAGCTTCATCGTTAAAAGTTTTATTTAAAAGTTCTAGTGTAATAGGTTCATAGGTTACACTATCTGCATCCAACCATATCAACCATTGAGCATCACCACCGTCCCTATCCAACAGATAGTTCATAGCCATAGATTGAGCGTAGACCTTATGGCTAAACTTTACAGCATCTTGGTGGAAGTTATAGGAGTTATCACCAGCTTTACCATTAAACTGTTTGTTCCTTTCTTTAAACTCAAGAAGTCTTTCATTGTCTAACAGGTCAAAGTATTTAATGTTGTCAGCTTTAGGGGCATCATCAGGAAGAGGATACCCGTCACAGTAACACAGTAGCTGTATATCTTTAGGCCAGTATTCTATGAAGCTATTTAAAAACTTTTCTCCATAGGTATCCCATAGACTAACGGGAAAGGAAGTAACGACTGTATATTTTTTATTCATCTTATTGTTCCATCAAGTTATTCAATATAAAGTTCTTTGGCACAGTCTCTAGATAATCTATCCAAACACTTGCATAGTCTTCATCTTTGTATTCTTCAAACCAAGGTCCACCTTTTGTATAGTGAATAGCTTTAGGTTTAGCTGTAGTAGATGTAACCCCTGGTACAAAGTTCCACTCCTCTGGTAAAGCTCCAATCTTATTATTGGAAGTCCACTTAAATTTATGGAGATGAGAACCATAGGAATTATTAACAGTAATATGATCTAGCTTTTGTACATCAGGGTGACTCAAGTTAAATAACATAAGCGAAGACCATAGTTTCTTTGTATACCTAGTCTGGATAACATTATCCATTTTAAGTTTCTCATCTTGAGAAGGTATCCAGTTAAATTTAACACACATAACTGCATACTTGTCATCAGCTAAGTCAAACAACTTATTAACATCATCCAAGAAGACAACATCACCATCAACAAACATAGCCCAACCATCCTTTTGTTCCTCCCGACAAATTTCAGGAACAAGAAAACGGCTAAAGGAAAACTCAGTAGAAAAAGGTTTGCTATCTATAGTATCAAAGTACTGACCTGTCTCTGATATAAATGCTTTACGATAATAAAGTTTACGTGCTTGTAAAACCTTCTTGTTAATGAAATCAACAGAGACATCCTCTGATGAAGAGAGATTATTAAGTAGACTATACTTACAAACAATCGAAGCAATAGCCTCACGAGGATCGTAGCCTATGAATACGTGTCTATTAGTCATGGGAATATATAACCAGTTAATGTTAAAACAGTACGGTTATACTAAAGGAGGGATGTTAGCTATGCAAATTAATTGTTTAAACTTTTTAACAGTTGTTGTCTAGCTAACTTACGGGTAGTTGATAAGGCAACGCGAGGATCAGCTTGCCCAAACATCTCAGTTATAATACGTTTACGTAACGTATCTGTTTCAATCCTAACGATTCGATCTAGTCTCTCGTCTGCTGTAGCCCTTTCATTTAGGTCTTGGATTTCTTTATACAAATCTTGGATGATTTCTTGTTGGGTATTGTAGATATCCATATCACCTTCATTGTATGCCATATTACTACGGGCAATACTCTTAGCTAGTTGGCTAAGATAATAGTCTTGTGTACTCTTTGTCTCACCTTGTAAGAACCTTTGTAGTCTACGTTGCTCACGGGCTTCTGATAATGTAGTTGGGGTAAAGCCAAGAAAACGAAATGCATTTTCTACATTTCCTAATTTTTCATTAGGCAATAAGACGCGACCTTGTGTCGTTCGTATTGGCTCATATTTATCTACCATAGTATGTGTAGCATCATAAGCATTACGTATAGCTAGAGGCATTATAGATGTTGCTAGTCTAGCATAGTTTATATCTTCTTGATTATAAGCATCAAATGCTCTTTTCATACTATCAGCAAGAATACCTATAGTTGGTCCACCAGCTACAGCTAGAGAACCATTCATCAAATCCATAGGAATAATTTCTCCTACGCCAATTCTACGCGATACATCTATTCCTGATAGCTGGCGTAATGGACCCATCGTAATTGTTTCAGCTAATGTTTCCGACAGCCCTGCTTCTATTAATGCCTGTTCTATTCCATACTTTAAATCAAAGTCATACTTATCTCCAATAGATGTAGATACGGCACGTAAAAGTTGTCTTAGGTTTTCTCCAAAGGGTAGCCCCATAATACCAGCAAAGAAGAACATACTAACAACAAAGCCGCCAAGCATTGCACTTCCTAGTTTTTTATCTACTTTAGCTATGCTTAATGCTTGTGCATAAAGTCCAAGCATCTGTAAAGGAAAGGACATAAATTGTGTAGCAACATTGAATATACCATTGTGAAATAGTTCTGGTCTATTTTCTTTACTAATTAAGAACTGTGTTTTCATTGCCATCATCTCAGCAGCTTGTGCTGGAGTTGTTGTTCTTGTTGAGTAAGCTGTATATTGTGCAAAATCATTTAACTTTTTAAGATTAGAATTAGATCGTTTAGCTAATCTATAAGTAGCAAGGGCTGTAGATATACGGTTAAATTGTTCTACATAACCAAACAAAAATGAACTTGCTTGTAATAATTTAGCCATATTATTAGAAGCATTCTCAGGTAAAACATTTCTCATTTCACCTATTGCAGAGTTATATGTAGAGCCTTGGTCAATATTAGATATAGCTTGCACAATACCTTTTCTGTACAAGTCACGTATCATTGTGTATTCTTCTTGAGATTTAAACACACCTTTTAAATTATCAGGCAGCGTAGGACTAGGAAAATCAAAACCGTATTTATCTAAATTCTTTATATCTCCCCTTACTATAGTTGACATTTTTACTGCATCTTTCATAGCAGTAAAAAGTTCACGAGCAACCCCTTTTCCTTGCACTGATCCTAATACAGCTTTCATTAAAGGTAAGGATGCTGTAAATAATTGTGACAAGTTAACAGCAGCAGAACTAATATTTGATCCTATAGCATACTGGAATGTAACTGCTTTAGCTAATGAGCCTGGGTCAGCAGGATTATTAATATTTTGTACAAGACGGTCTGCCGCCTCTCGTAGTTCTTTATCGTTTATTCCTTCAATAGCAGACTTTAATCCTTTATAATACTCTAAATTAGATGCAGTATCGGCAGCAGTTCTAACATAGTTACTTGTTGCAAAGGGTAGAAAAGTATCAGCAGTTTGAGGATTATAGTAACCATGAACAATATTACTATTCTCTCTTCGTTCTAAATATTTATTAAACCCATCTTGTGTTATTTTCTTTTTAAGTTCTTCAAAGAATGCTTCAACTTGAGTGCTACGTTTTTCAACAGCTTGTTTATTTGATCCAATAGAAGTTTGATTACCTATGAATCCCATTCTTGAAGCAAGTTCTTCAAAGATATTAATATTTTCAGTATCTATTCCTTTAATATCTTTTGCTTCCACTCTGTCTCTTACAGCAGATATTTCATAAGTATCTTCTGGGAATAAGCCACTATCTTTTAATTCTTTTATTCTTTCTCTTAATCTATTTTTTTGTTTTTCTTGTGTGTCTGCCCAAAAAGGTTGTGCAGTTTCATAATAAACTGTTTCTGGTTTTTGCCCCTTCTTACCTTTTTTAACTATACTAAAGAAATAATTTCCATACCTTTGTCTAGGTATATAGTAAGGATTTCGTAAACGTGTAGCTTCTTGATTATTAATTAGTTTAATAATATTAAGTTGTTCTTTAGCAATTTGAATTTTTTTCTTTAATGCTTCAGCTTCTTTTCCTTTTAAACTTTTAATAGTTTCTTGAAACTCTTCTATTCTTCTTGTAACAGGATCAGTTGGTTCTAATGTATCAAGGTTTTGTTCTAAATCATTTATATCAACAACATCTTTTAAAGATATTTTACTTGATCTATTGATATCTTTTATATATTCTACAATAGAAGTTTTTATTTTATTTTTTAAATCTTGTGTTGTATCACCTTGAGTCTCTTTAATGTCTCCATATAAAGGTGCTGTTTGTAGGAAGTGACGCACAAATGCTCTACCTACAACATCAAACATTCTATCAATAGACTGTCTTGCTTCTGTGTATCTACTCCATAAACGAGGAGTTAAAGTAATTGTTCCTGGTTCAACTCCCATCATTTTTAAATCAAAAAGATATCTTTCATCAGATATATCTTGTATGATATCCCCTGTTTCAGGATCGAAAGATTTAACTGGTTCATCTGCTATTGTAATCTTTACGTTACCATCAGCATCAGGCTCAGAAATAGTTAGTTCTTTTGTTCCACCTAATGCATCAAGAACTACAGCAACTTTACTAAGAATCTTATATTCATCTCTAGTTGTATTAGTAAATAAATTTCTTGTACCGTCAAATCCTAGTGCGTTAAGTTGTTCACGCCTAGCTCTACGACTAAGAATAAAATTATATGCAGGACGGAACTGGGGATATCTTTCTGCAAGACGCATAGGATGGGCTACTTTCCAACCTAACTTCCAAGTATTTTTTAAAAGAGCAGGAATATCTTTGTTATTTAAATATTCTTTTAATTTTTCTTTAGCTTGTTCTGCTTCTCTCTTCCCCATGTATTCTCTAACAGTCCAGAAATATTGATTAGTAGGATCATCTGCATCTTCAAGATACACATCATTCTCTATTCTTGGGTCTATCTCTTGTGATGCTGGTTGCTCTGGATCAATAGTCTCTGCTATTGCTTGCGCTGCTTTTATATCAGTAACAAGTTGTTCTTGCGAATCAGGATCAGCAGACAACACCATGTCTCTTGCATTAAGAAACTCTTTTAGTTTAGGATCATTAGTAATAACATCATCAGGTGATTTAATTCTTTCTGGTAAAGTAGAATAACCTGTATCATCTAATGCAAACTTAGATTGTATATTTTCTATACGCTGTTGTCTTGTAGGTTCAGCATCAACAGTAGGTTTAGTTTCAACAGTAGGGGCAGCTTCAACAGTAGCAGTAGGTGGACCATAAACACCTTGTTCAAGTTGAGTATAAATATCAATTCTTTGTTTATCACTTATATTTGGATATAATCTATCAATTATTCTCGCTACTTTATTATTAGCTCTAGTAGCAGCACCCTTTCTACCAGACGATCTTTTACCTTCTTCGGTATAAGCCTCAATCTTATCGTCTTCTCCTTTTGCTAACTCTGCAACTCTTTTCTCTTTTTCTCTAGCTATATTATATGCTTCAATTAATTCATCAGGTAGTACTTCAATATTAGTTAATCTAGATAGCGTCATTTCATCTTGTTCAATTTCAGCTATCTTCATTCTTAATTCATTTATTTCAAACAAATCAATTTGTGTTACTTGTGGCTTATCAAGTATTTCATTTATTTCTTTTTCTAATTTCTGTATTTCAGTAAGAGGAGCGGCTTCCTCAGTAACAGGGGCAGCTACCGATGGCGTATCTGGTAGTTCATAATAAGGTGTACTAAATGTAATACCATGTGCTTTAACTTCTCGCTTCCATAGACCAGACTTAAAAAGATTCTCCATTCTTTTAATTCTATCTTGGATATTTTTTAAAGCTGTTTTCTGCCCTTCTGGTATAGCTTGATTCTTTGTACTACGAATACCTTGGTCTTCTTTTATTAATGCTTCTGTTTCTTTTAACTCAATATATTCATCAGCTATTGCTTGAGAACTTTCAAACGGTACACCTTCTCTATTATTTTTAAGACCTAACTTTTCTAAGACAGTTTCAATAACTGTTATCCGTTTACCAGGAACAAGAAAAGGTCTAGCCTCTGCTACTTTTTCTAATTCCTGTTGAGTAAGAAATCTTTGTAGGTTAGATTGGAATGGCGTTCTATCTGACAAACGATAGATAGGTTTACCAATTATATTCTCTACATCTTCCCCAGTTTCGTCTGCTATAATTTGAGCATCTTGTTCATTAGCCATAGGGTTAACAATAAAGCCCATCCTTCTTGCTTCAGCAATAGAAACATCTTCTGGTAGAAGTTGTTTACTTCCATCTGCTTTAGTTTCTTGAAACCAAGTCGGACTTATATTAGTAGCAGCATATTTATATTGCTGTTGCTCATCATTTATTTCTTTAATTTCTCTTAAAATTCTGGGGCGACTACGACCATCAGCAGTCTTTAATTCTCTTTTTAATTGGCCTTTTTCCTGCCCTAATTCATAATACCTTTTTCTATCTTCAAGTCTTTGGTTTTCTAATATAGTATTTTGATTTAAAGTTTGTTGTGCTTTAGCTGTAAGAGTTACTTTAGTTTCTTTCTTAGACTTGGGACGAGTTACCAATCCTTGTTCAGTTAAGTATTCTAAAACAGCATCAACACTTTTAGTATTTTCAAATCCAAATATCTTTTTTATATTATCTCTAAAGAAGAAGTTACCCTCATTAATATTTCCAGTTCCTATTTGAGTAACAAGATGATTAACAAATGCTTGTGCTTCTTCTCCATTAGCAGCAAGCATAGTCTTAACTGTATTTAACTCTTCTTCTCTAGACTGTCCTTCTAATACTTTTAGTTGTGCTGGCACTGCACCTATAGTTGTAATCTCTATTTTTTCTGGCTCTGGTTTATTAAGTTCTCTATTACGTAGAGCTACACCAACACCAACTTCTACTGTACCAGGAAGTATCTCTGCTACACCTTCTGTTAGTATGTCAGATATATTTATGTCTTGTCCTGCTACAGTCTGCGCTGCAAATTCACCAAGAGAACCAAATGCTGGTTGCATAGCAAGACCTTCTGCCGCAACAGCACCAGGAACAGCTAACCTAGAACCAGTTTTCCCTGCTTCCATAGCTGCCTTTTTAGATTTCATTACAGCCGCTGTTAATTTACCAGCAGCACCAAAGGACAAAGCATCTACAACAGCTATAGGTATAGCGCGTTTAAGAGAAAACTCTGTAAACTCTTCCATCTTCTTTTCATTTTTAAGAAGATCAATAACAAGTTGATCATTGGCTAATGGATCAGGATCATTTGTTTCTTCTCTAAGAAACTCATCCATAGCCCCACGTATTTCTGTACCATATGTTGTTAGAAGTCCCGTAGGTAAACCACCAATAGCAAATGCAGCAACTGGTCCTAGTCCAGTAAAAAGTGATACAGCTACACCAGTACCAATAGTAGGAAGATATTGTGCTAATGATTCACCTGATATTGTAGCAAGAGTTTCTAAACCACCATCAGAAGTTACAGCATCCCACCAATCTCCTGCTGATTTAGCTTCTGATAATTTATTTAAAACATCTTGTACTTCTGGATCGTATGGAAGTTTTTGTAAATAACCTTGATAGTCTTGAATATCTTTAGCTGCATTCTCAGCCGAATCAATTCCTAATTGTTCTTGTAAAACATTAGAGGCTTGACCAAGACGATAGAAGCCACGCTCTGTCCAATCAGGTAGAAAGGACAAAGGTGTGTCATCATCTTCTGTAGCAATAGGGGAAGGTAGGTACGGATGTATATTAAGAACATAATCCTCTTCTAATAGAGGATCACCATAATATGCATCAGGTACATCAATCTCAACCCTTTGTGGTTCTTGATCTGGTTGCTCTATTATATACGATTGAAGAGGCATTTATTATCTCTTTATTTTGTATCCCGTTTAGCTGTAGCCTTAGATCGTGGTTTCCCTGTTATTAATCCTTGTATTTGGTTCATCCTAGCTTTTGAACGTAGAAGTTCAGCTTGAATTATTTCTCTTTCTGGTCCTCTAATATTTAAATCATCAAGTTGTTCAGTTAATATTTTTGCAATCTCAGCTTCTCTTTCAAACTCTTGGTTTAATTGCTTTGAACTTAGTTTAGCATAATCTATGGTTGCTTTTTCTTTCGTATATTCAGCCAATGCCTTTTGGTACTCTGCCATAGACTTCTTATACTTAGCACTTTCTTGATCACCTTTCATTTTACCAAAGGCTATAAGTGCATCAGTTGTACCTTTAGGTCCACCACCTTCTTGAGCTTTTGCTGCCATAACAAAGTAGGGAAGAGCAGCTTCAAAATCAAAAAATTCTGGTCCACTTGCTTTCTCACTAAGTGTTCCTTTAGTTGGAACCATTGATGCTATAGTATCTTCTAAACCAGCATCAATCTCATCTCCTCCTGCTAACCTTTCTTGTTCGTCAGAAAAACTTTCTTTAATTCCTTGTCCAAATAAAGCCTCATAATCTTCCATATCTAAAGCAGAAGTCTCTTCTAATTGATCTGCATGTTTTGCTTTTTGAGCATCGTGAAGTCTTTTATTAAAATGAGGTGCGCCTCTTTCTGGTAAACCTTTTCTTTCTGCTTCTGCTTTTCTTTCTGAAATTCTTTTGTCTCTTTCAGCCCTATCTCCTGACAATAAATTAAGAATTTCAGGAGCGTAATCTTCAAAAACTGTTCTTTCTGAAATACTATCCATTATAGTTCTACCACCAGGAGCAAATCCTATAATTCCCCCTTCTTTCTTACCGCCACCAAAGAAGTTCTTACCAAGACCAGCGGAGATACCACCAGCAACAGAACCAGCGGTAAGCAGTTGTTGGCCCAATGTAGGCGCAGCTTGGTATTGTTGTGTGGTTTGATACGTACTAGGTGTAACAGGAACACCACGTAGAATACCGCTCATCTCTTGCAATGCCTGTTTCGGAGCCATCTGCTGTCTACCAAACTCTTCATATGCAATATCAAGCGGTTGTTGTTCTAATGCTCTACGGGCTTCTCCTGCCGTTTGCAGTGTACCAAGTCCCGTCAAACCTTGTGCCTGTTCTTGTTGAGAAATTTGTGCTATTTGTCCAGCACCAGAACGGGCAGCAGTTTGATCATCACGGAATGCTTGCAAACCTTTATCATATGCAGCTTGTAGTCCTGTAGCTTCTATGTCACTAAGTCCACGTTGCATAGACTCATCGCCTAGCATACGTTCTAGAACATCACGGCTTCCACCCATAGCCCCTGCTTTTGCTGCCATTGATGCACGTTGTTGTTCTTGTTGCCTAGCTTTCTTTTCAAACTCTCTCTTTTGAATATCAGTAACGGCTCTTTGATATGGAGACATATATTTATCTTGGAAATCTTCTGGAGCCATATCCGAAAATTGTGCAGAACCTTTAGCAGACAAATCTTTAGCTGTTTGTATATCTTCTGCCCCAGGCATTTGGAACTTTCTAATAGGATTACCTTCTGCATCTGTTTCTCCAGTATCAACAGTAAACATATCTTCAATACCAGAAAGTGCAGCTAGTTGTGCAGGATCAATGTCTGCTAGTCTAGTGCCTTCATAGGGAACATAAGGCTTATCGTAAACAGCTTCAGTGGTAGCTAAAAGTTTTTCCGCATAAGGTTTAAAGTATTCAGGAAGGTCAGAAACTTGTCGAACAGTTGAGGTACTTGATGGTTGTGGTTCATCATCATCACCACCAAAAAAATCATACTGCCTCAACCCCGTTACAGAGTTAAGTGTACCACTACCACCCATAGCTTTAAGAACAGCAGCTTCATGTCTATTAACATGCGCTAGTTCTGTGTCACCATTAATACCATGACCAGCTAGTTCTGAATAAAGTTGATTAAAAACTTTAATCTTTTGTTTTATATTTAAATTCCTGACCTTCATTTTATTATTCCTTGTTTAAACTCTTTTCAAAGGTATAGGCTGTTACTTTCATATTAAACTGTTCTAGTGGTTTAGCCCATCCCTTTCTACCACTTCTTATCTGAATACGGTCACAATCATTATCTATAGCAAAGCGTTCTAATGTTTCAAAATGTTCTAACCATGTATCTATTTTATCTCCACCACAACAAGAAATGATAAGAATGTTGTCATGTATACATGTAAGTAAAGCTAGAAGAACATTATCTAGATTATTCTTTTCCCAAGCTACCCATAACAAATGTGTTTTATTTACTCCTATTCTTGTAAATATTTCTTCAAGAGAAGAATAGTTTTGTCTAGTTACTAGTTTATCAAATAACGGTGCTACTTTTGTCCACACCGATAAAACATTATCAGGCGGTACGGCAGAAAATTCTGTTTGCATAGTTTACTATCCCATCATGGAACGTAATCCTTGCAGAGTTATACTACTTTCTGGCTGTTTGGTAGTTCCATGCTTAGACATCCTAACTTGATCCATCATGGCATACAATTTTTCTGCACCCTTCTTATTACTACCATCACCTAGTCTCATAACATCACCCTTTGAAACAACATACTCACCATCGGATAATGCTGCTGCCTGTTCTCCAGCAATAGTTGTTTGCCGTAGATCATCTAATCCACCCGTTGGTCCTTTAATTGGTCCACCTAAAGCATAGTCAGAACTTTCTTTTCCAAACATACTATTTAATTTAGCAAAGCCTGATGATGTATTACCATCTCCTATGTTTGATACAACATCAGCAGGAACAACAAAGCTCCCTTCTTCAAGAGTTTCTTTTTCAGGAACTTCTCCACCTTTTGCTACTTTAAAAATACCTGTTTGATCTTCTGTATTTATTTGTTCACTAATATTTTGATTTTCTAAAAAAGGAATTGGTAATCCTTCCGCTTGTCTTTCAGCAATAACTTGTTGAAAAAGATTAGCTAATAGACCCATACCTCCTAATCCTCCTTCTCTTATAGCCGCTTGAGGATTAGGATTTACAGTTCCTCCTTTCGCAGCGGCATAGATAGTAGGAGGTACAAAGGATTGCGCTGTAAAGGGTGATAAGCCTCTGTAAGCTAGCTTCCTACGTTCTTCCTCTGTCTTGGCCTTGGGAGCTTGCATACCCGGTTGTGCAGCCATATTAGGCATCTCAGCAGGGGTTGTCATTGAAGCACCCATAAGCCCCACTGACAGTGGTACTGCTGCTGCTTTAAATTGATCCATACCAAGACTACCTAAACCAGAGAATGCTTTTTCTAATCCTCCACCATAACCTGAAAATCCAGCAGTACTTCCTAATGTAGTAGCTTGATTAGCGGCTCCCCCAAAATTTCCAGGTAAAAAGTCAAAACCTTTTTTTCCTAGTCCTGCTGAACCAGCCCCTGATACTTGTCCTAATCCACCACCAGCAACACCTAACATGGCTCCTTTAATTGCATCTGAAAAACTTCTCTTACGTCCAGCTAATCCGTATCCAGCAGCAGCACCAAGTCCTGCACTACCAACCAAACCTAAAGGTGTTCCTGCAAATCCAGCAATAGCAGGACCAAGTAGTTGAGCTATCCCGCCTAAACTATAATTTTGTACGTGTCCACCTGACCTAGCATTAATTGTACCTGTTAGTTGTTCAGGAAATTCTACAGTAGCCGTTAGATTAGATGGCACACTGATGTTTATTTCTTTATTTTGCATCATGGAACTAAGTCCTTCTTCTGGATTAATCTGTTGCGCTGGTGATTCTACAACTGGTGCTTCAGTTGGAGAAGAAACAGGAGTAACAGGTGTTACTGGTAGTTCTGCTTCTGGTGTTGCTGGTGTAACACTCTCAACTATTTGTTGATTTGTATTTTGTTGTATAAATTCTGGTTGAACATAAGGATCAACCTTTTGTTCTGGTACTGGTTGAGGTTTAATAGGATCAGTAATTGATGTTTTCCCAGGACGGCGAGGACTTTTTGGTTGTATTTGTTTAGGAAAATTAGGATAGTCTACTTCTCCTTTTTCATGTATGTGGTAATAAGTTTCAGGATTTAAGGGTTGCCGTTGTTGTGGGAAAGGAGGACGAGGTGATAACATCCCACCTAATCCATCCACAAGTCTTGGAAAAGAAGTAAAAGAAGTTGGCGTTACTCTTGGTTGAAATAAACCTCCTAAAGTTCCTAATTTACCTTCAGATGGGTCAGATGTATCTCGTCCAAATCTTTCAGCTAATTCTCTTTGACGTATTAAATCTAACTGTTGTTGATTATACCTACCTATATCATCACCAAGTCCAAACCTTGGCCTTCTGCCCATTAACCCTGCTACTCCACCAGGACTAAACTTTTGAACTTCTCCTCCTTGTGCAGCGGCAAATCCAAATATATTTCTATCTTCTATTGTTGGAGTGCCGCCTAACAAACCAGCATAAACATTTGATTCTTTTTCTAAGTCTACAGGTGCTGCTGCTACTCCAGTTGTAGCTGCCGCTTGAGAAGGAGATAAACTACTTACTTCTGATAGAGGGTCATCTTGATCTCCAATATCAGGAGGAGGAGCTTTTCCAGAAGGATTCCCCATCGCTACTAATCTTCCTAATCCTTCTTGGTCATAAGGATCATTAACAACTATATCAAATGGTTTATCTTTATCAGTGCCTATAGCATTAGCTAACATATTACCAGCACCTAATAAACCACCACCTATTGTAGTTTTTCCACTATCTAAACTAACTCTTGTCTCAGGCATAAGCAGAGATAGTGTACCCATTCCTGGCATCATCCCTGGAACACCATACTCAACACCCATTGGTTGATTTGCTCCACCATGAGAGAAATCTCCACCTATCATATCTCGTCCAGAAAATTCTACATCTACTGCACCAAAAGTTAAGAAGTATATTAAAGCCTCTAAGAAAGATTCACCAAATCCCCCATGCCCTGCTAGTCCTCCAGCCATAGGCCCACGATATTTATTAAATCCTTTTGGACCAAAAAAGAAGTTGGATATAGAACCTCTATCAAAGAGTTGGTTCATCCCAGTATCCATGT
>JAAOEI010000174.1_pt1 | contig 26726 bp, 38 predicted proteins | sample 7059261 | NCBI WGS metagenome assembly JAAOEI01 (sample SAMN14008812, study PRJNA610033) | viral metagenome | isolation source: viral particles filtered from seawater | place: China: Hangzhou Bay, Yangshan Deep Water Harbour | collected 2017-10-31 | reverse complement strand
ACAGACGGAGAGAAACCCATGATCATCAACATCACCACCCCGATTATCGTAGATGGAAATTTCGTCGCTGAGTTTGAAGGCGCGGTCGAAGTCACCATCACACATCGGGGCACCGGGCCGTCATTTGATTACCCCGGCGATGCGCCTGAATGGGAAGTCGAAGATTATTTCGTTGACACCGGGTCGTTTCAAAAACTGTCCAGTGGCGGGCACGCATGGCGATCCAACCTCCTGCCCTGCCCTGACGGACTAAAGGGCTATCTGTCCGACTATCTGGATACGACTGAGGGGCGGGACAGCGTGATTTTGACCTTGCAGGAATATGGGGAGGTGGCCTAGCTATGCTTTCACCATCAACGCTTAACCGCGTATCCCAATCTTACCGACGCGGGTATCAAGACGGCTATAGGGGCCTGCCAAAACACCACTTGGATGACCCCGCTATCATCAAGCCGTTTGCAAATTTTGATTATGACGAGGGCCACCAAGCTGGGGTGAACGACGCCAAGTGGAATGGCATTTATGCCGCCAAGGCGGAGGGCAAGCAATGAAGGGCCTTTGCCCCGACTGCTCCACCATGCACCGTTCCGACGAACCGTGCCCGCCCGTCAAGTGCCCCCGCTGTAGCCAGACAATGGACAGCGCTGAAGAGGCTGAGGGCTGCGAGGACTGGTCCTGTCCCATGCCGTACATCGAACCGGACGACCACCGCGACGAATATATTTCACCGCCTAGCGATGTAGAGGGGAGATAGATATGGCCCGAACAGATTTACGACTACACGGCACCGACGAAATGCAAGCCACTCTTTCATACACGATGAAGCTTGGTGATTGGAAAATCTTGCAGGGCCAGCTTCAGGACAAGTGGCCGTCATATGAATTCATCAGCGAAATAAGAAAGTTGGTTGCGGCTGCTGAAAAGCATTTCAACGAATATGATTTTGAAGAGGACACACAATGAAAGCCCGCACCCGCCGCTTCATACGCCACCACCGCCTGAACCTGTTTGACGCTATCGGCCTGATTATCGCAGGGCTGTTGATAGGAATGTATTTCACGTGGGGGGCGTTGCTGTAATGGAACTTTGGGAACTGTATCTATTGGTGACGCTACCAAGTGTCGGAAAGATGTTCGGTACTTTTGGTGCTTTGGGAATGGGCGCTGCCTTGATTTGCGGAATATGCTACTGCGTGTTTCTTGGGATGGCGTATAACGATGACGACAAGAAAATCGCCGCCGGCCTTCTCAGAGCCACAAAATACATAACGCCCGCCGCCCTGATTCTTATGACGGTCGGTGTGGCCATCCCATCAAAGTCCGGCCTTTACACCATCGTAGGCGGTTACTACGCCACAAACCTTGAGGGCGCAAAAGACCTGCCCCCCAACATCCTAAAAGCCGCCAACAAGTTCCTTGAACAGTATAACCAGGATCAGCTTGCCGCGAGGGACAAATGACTGAGGCGGAATACGCCACCAAGGAACGCGCCCGCTATGCCGCCCTCATCATGAACAGGGCCATAGACAGGCTGGCAGACAATTGGGGGCAACTCGAAACGACTTACAGCAACTGGCAAAACGTGCCGGTGAACTGGGAAACCCTCAAGAGGGTACACGACGAAATTACAGCCTTCCGTAAGCAAGAGCTTGACGGATTTACACCACCGAAAGGAAAGACCTAATGGATATCAATGCCGCGTTTCCCTCTAACTACCTCAAAGCAGCAGACCTTGGCGGACAGGATGCCGCACTGGTTATCTCCCATGTCGCTATGGAGGATATCGGCGGTGATGTTAAGCCCATCGTCTACTTTGTCGGCAAAGAACGCGGGTTGGTTCTTAACAAAACCAATGCCAGCACTATCGCCGACCAGCACGGCGGCGAAACTGATATGTGGGCAAATAAACAGATTACCTTGTTCCCGTCGCAAACCGACTTTCAAGGAAAACAGGTCGCGTGCATTCGGGTGAGGATCGGCGTTGCTCAGCAAGTCCCTCAGCCTACAGTGGGCGGTTTGCCAGCCTCGGATGATATTCCGTTTTAGTCATGCCAACCCGCATTATCCGCACCGAAACCGACCGCGACATGGCAGCTACCTGGCTACAGAACATGAAGCCCCCGTTTCAGGTAGCCGTCACGTCCGGGTCAATCCGCTCGCTGGAGCAAAACGCCTTGAGCCACAAATGGTATCAGGAAGTGGCGCACCAGCGGGAGGATATGACCGTCAATGAGGTGCGGGCCGAATGCAAACTAATCTTCGGTGTCCCGATCCTGCGGGAAGAAAACGAGAAGTTCCGGGAAACATATGACCGCATTCTAAAGCCGCTGTCATACGAAGAGAAAATCAATTTCATCGAAACAACCGAACTCCCCATTACTCGGATCATGACCGTTGGGCAGTTGAGCAAGTATCTGGACCGAATGTCAGACCACTTCATGAAACAAGGCTTGGTTCTGACCATACCGGAGGCAGCATGACAATCCGCATTAACTTCGGACGGGACACCCACTTTACGGCTGGTTATGGCAATTGGGCCTCCTGCTCCACACCTGACGGAGTTACCCACTCAATCCCGGCCCTCCGTTACGCTGAACGCAAAGGACAACTACAAGGCGTGGGACACATCGGCAATGGCGGCGTCATATACCGCATGATTATCAAGCTTTGTGATGCGGGGTGGGAGGGATACCCGTTTGAGGCTCATGACGGACGAATCCCATGCCTCCGTGGCGTTCTGAGCAAGAAATCCGTGCCAGTAGATTACGGCGGTGATCCGGTAAAAGAAAAGGAACTGGCATGAGCTTCGTCCGCCCCATGAAACAGGTACAGCAGAAGGAAAGACCCTTCGACGATGAAGCCTATCGCCGGTATCTCCACGAACAACCATGCAGGCGGTGCGGCAAGCCGGAATGTCAGGCAGCACACTTAGGCCATGCTCGGGGGCTTGGATACAAGGAAGCCGTTGATTTCTGCGTAAGCCTCTGTCCCGACTGTCACCGTGAATTCGATACAGCACCGGAAGGGAAATCAACCTGGTGGATGAACATGGTAGCGATACCAGAAGCGCGAAGGGATTACGCGATGTGGAAAGCGTCCCCTATGGAAAGGCCAGACGATGAGTGATTGGGTCGATATCGCCAAAGACGGCCCGCCACCCAATTGGTCTGCGGCTGTGATGAAGCCCGTAGATATGGGCTGGCTGGTATACGACGGCAACCGAATTCACTGGTGCACCGTGCACCCCTCCTACTGGAACCACATTGACGAACGCGGGCGGGACTATGACGGGCCAAAGGTGACGCATTGGGCGGAATTCGACCCCCCGCAAGATACGAGCCCAATTGACAACCTTAAGGGCTTAGATTGACAACGTTAAGAGGGAGAACATGGTAGGCACAAATGAAGGCGTACTTGAATTGCTAGGGATGGCGGGCGGTGGAAAAGACAAGGAAATAGAGCTTCATCACACTTTGCGGTCCCATCATCACCGGGGGGAATGGTTTCATTGGAACGATGAGGTGGAGGCAATCCTGCGGGCCTCTTCTTTTCTCATGTTTTGGGGAGGCGAAAATAAATGAATACGCCGTTGCAACGCCTTCTTCGCACACAAGAAGTAAGCGCCTATCTTTCAATAAGCGTCTCCACCGTGCGCCGGATGTCTGAACGCGGGGAGCTTCCGGGCCGGGTTGTAATCAGGCCGGGCGTTGTCAGGTGGGATAGAGCAGTGTTAGACAAATACCTGGATGAATGCAGCGGCTGTGACGCCTATCTTGATCCTGACCTGGTGGTTTTGCATGAAAGAAAAAATCGTAAGGCGGCAACTGGCTGACGGAACCGTTAAGGAATACAGATATCGGCGCGGCCCAAAGCACACAGCCGGAACAATCGGTTCATTGATTCTGGAATATCGCCGGTCGCCTGAATACGAAAAACTTGCCGCCAGCACAAAGCGTTCCTATGAGCGGGGCTTAAAATACATTGAGCCCTTCTACCCCATAAAAATCACCGCCATTCGGCGTAGACACATTATCAAGCTACGGGATCACTTCAAGGACACCCCAGCAGAAGCCAATCTGGCAAAAGCCGTCTTCTCCCGAATCCTCAATTACGCCGTACACCTGGAGTATATAGAGACAAGCCCAGCGTATAAGGTCGAGAAGCTGCAAGGGGGCCATTATGTCCGCTGGTCGGATGATGCCATTGAGTACGCCATAAACAACCTACCAGACCGATTCAGTAGAGCTATCATTCTTGCGCTTTATACAGGACAACGGCAGTCGGATGTCCTCAAGATGACATGGGCCGATTACGACGGCCAAGGCATCCAGGTTCTTCAACAAAAAACCAAAGAAAGCGTGTGGGTACCCTGCCATTCCGATTTGAAGGAATACTTGGAGGCATGGAAGAGAAACCGCACAGCCACGACTATAGTTGTGAATTCACTCGGCAATCCCTACAGCTTGAAGTCGTTTCACGTCACATTCCCCAAGGAGAAGAAGAAGCACATAGAATTAAATGGGCTGGTGTTCCATGGGCTACGCAAAACCGCTGCCGCGAAACTGGCAGAAGCAGGATGTTCGTCAAAGGAAATCATGGCAATCACCGGGCATAAGACCCTCGCCATGGTGGAGGAATACACCCGTGAGGCGGATCAAAAGACCCAAGCAATGGGCGCAATTGTGAAGCTGGAAAACGCCTTTGGAAAACGGCGGAAAATGCGGGGTTAAGTTATTGAATTAATGCCGAGTTCTGACACACTTCATTTATCGCACTCATCAATAAAAACAACGAGTTACATACCACCTGAACTCATTGTTTCCAATAGACGTTCCCTGACTGTTCGCTTTTAAGGCACCGTATTGTCATCCGGGTTAAGCCCGGCGGCTTGCCGGTTGGGGTAGATGGTGTTGGCCACCAGTAGTTCATCCTGATTTAGTTCAACCCCGCCGGTACCCACAAAGAAGAATTTTTTGGCCGGTTTGGTGACGATCCTGTTTCCCGTAATGATATGGCCGCGCGTGCCGCCCCGCCACCCCATCAGGAAGTTGTGGCCGTAGCCCTTGGCCCGTTCATCGTCGCTGCTGTCCCGGTCAAACACAAATATATTGCCGGTAAAATCCAGCTTGGCGGGCAATGAATCGCCGCTGCAATTGGCGGGTTTATGCATTTCGCCGCCGATCATCATCATTTCAGCGTTATCGGTGTTGGTGCCCTGCTGGATAAGGTTGTTTTGCAGGGTCACGTCACCGCCGCAGGCTATATCAACCAGGCGGCTATGCATCCCATCCAGCCCGAGTAGTCTGCCGTTGGTGAAGCTGGTTTCGTCGGCTCGGGATTTCAAAAGGTGACCGTTTTGCTGGGGCGCCAGGACAGTGGTGTTATTCACGGCAAGCTTATGAATAGACCCCGCATAGATGGCGTGTGACAGGGAACTGCCGCCGCCCATCCTGTCGAGCACGCTGTCATTGATTGTAAGCGTGCCCCCCTTGTTGTCGGTCAGGATGCCCATGGGGGTGAACCGTATGGTGGCGCGGTTCACGGTTACATTCCAGTTCGTGCCGGTGATACGCACACCGGCCACGTTGCTAGATTGGGCGCTCGCCGTCTTGCCATCAGCCAGTAAATCGTTAATCACGACCGTACAGCCAGTGCATTCGATACTGACAACGCCCTTGCCGCCTTCCACGCCGTGAAGCTCCACCCCGGAGAGGTTTACTGTCAAGCTCTTGTTGACATAGATGCCGTGGGTGTAGATGCCCGGCGGGATGGTCACTTCGCTACCCGCCTTGGCATTATCAATAAAGGTCTGCGGGTCCGTGGCTTCGATGGTCTGGCCGCCGCCGGTGGGCCTGAATATCCAGAAACCGGTCGAGTCCTTTGAGATCCCGCCGAAATAGCCGTCCCCGAGATATTCCCACTTTGAGAAAGTCCGCTTGGGCTCGCCGTCCGTGTGCCCGCCGCCGTATCGCTTCCAGCCGTTGGCGGGATTGTCAGGGTCGAAGCGGTACACAACGCCCACCCCGTTCCAGGCCCACAACATGCCATCATCATCAACGGTCAGTGAGCGAGTGGCATCTTCCGGGACGTTATCATAGAAGACCGTCCGCACGCCTTCCCGGTTGGTGGCCCACAGATAATAATTCCGGCCCGATTTCATATTCGACCACATCAGCTTGCGCTTGGGGTCGTAGGACATGACGCCTTCGCCAATGGAGCCGTAACTACGGATTTGCTCAAGCCCACCCGGAACCAGCCGGTATGTATTGGACGTACCCGCGAGCCAAATCTCACCATCGGGCCACTGTGCTGACCGACCGTATGCCAGCCGCTTGGCAAGTGCCGGGTCAATATCCAGCCGCCGCCAGGAAAGCGGCGCGAGACCGTTACGGGTTTCCACCTTCGACGGGTTGAACTCGTACTGGCTTACCGTCAATGCCGGATCAAGTTGCGGAAGATCGCCGGGGCTGCTCACCCGGGTCTGCCCGGCATTATAACCAGGGTGCGCCGCAAGATAGATGATGGTTTTGGTCTCGGCGTTCCACAGCAACCCGTCCCGCGTGTGAGAAGACCGGGGAACATTCATATAATCCACGGTCAGCCGCCATTGGCCGCCGTCATTGTATACATGAGTCAATGGACTCGGGTCGGTCAGCCTTTCCCATTTGCCGTTCTCAAGGCAGAACTGGTAGACCTCGTTGCCGCCTGAATCGGCGTGCCCGCCGCCGGAAAACCACATGCATTTGGACTCGGGGTCGTAGGCCATCCCTCCCCAGGCACCGAGAACGGCGCGCGGGCCAACCACACCGTGCAGGCTGTCGTCATATACCGGGTAGACGCTGGAGATACTGGGCTTGTCCCCCGGCACCCGCATTTCACACCAGCCACCGTTGACGAGCTTGGCTTTGCAGTCCGCGTAAGTGGCTGCCGAGAACGTGGGTGGTGGGGGTTCGCTCGGGGGCACAACCACCACCGGCGGCTCACTCGGGGGTGTGACCACAGGCGGGGTGGGTTCGGTTGTGGGGGCGTCACCCAGAAGGCTGCGCAAAGCATCCCTTAACTGCTGCTGAGAGACGGGCGCGGGAGGCTGAGATAACTTGTCTTCAATTACCTTGATTCGATTCTCAAGGCTGGGGTGAGGATGTTCACCATCTGCCGTTGATGGCAGGGGAAGCAAAGCCAGAATCAGGGAGAGCGTCATCGCGGCGGGAATACGCATTACAGCCTCCGATTTGTGTAAGTTTTAAAGCCCCGCCATGCCAGCGACGATATCAACAATACCCTTTCGGATATCAGGGGCAGCATCGGCAAACTTCTCAGCCACCATCTTTTCAACTTCCGCACGGCTTTCGAATGCCTGGAACGAACGGACCTCCTTGCCGGACCAAGACACCTTGCCCTTGGCAATATCAGCAATAATATCGAAGCTCTGCCCCTCCTTGCCGGACCACACCTCGATACGCTCCAATTCGTTGCTGTCAGCCTTCCATTTTGCGTCTACGTGCGTGATCCCGGCGTATTGCTGGGGGTTCTCCCATGGAGTGTTACCTGCGCACCCCACGGCTAAAAAACACAACGCAATGACGATGATTTTCATCTCAATAACTCCATAATTTACCCCCCGTTGCCTTGCTTTCTTATGATTCCCTGACGCAATACATTTGTCAGTGAGCGCACATCCTGCCTCAACCGTTCTATCTCAGAGCGCATGGACTCAATTTGAATCTTGAGCTGAGTCTCAAGTGCGGTAATGCGGCGTTCGGCATCCGGCAACACGCCACGTTCAATGGCTTCGCTGTTGTGCTCTATGTCTTTTTGCAGGGAGATACCGAACGCTATGATAAATGCGAACATGGAGACGGCTGTCAGAAGGTTCCCCAGGGAAATCTCATTGCGAATACCAATACCCGCAAATTTCTTTACCTCGTCACTCACGATTGCCTGCCCTTCTTCACCTGTAATTGTGCCCAGTCCTCACCCGCCGCAATGAGACAGGCTGTCCCGTTGGGCATGGTGATAATGATCGTCCATGTATTTCCACCTACCAGCACTTCAAGCACGCCTCCGTTGTTGGCGATGCCCATGGACACCGGCTTTTCATCGTATCGTTCCAACAGGCTCTTGATGACATCAGCCCGGCCACCACACATGGGCTGTGCCTGTGCTGTGGATATAAAAAAAGCGGCCGCGAAGGCCGCACACGTCAAAAAGGGCGCATTAAATATCATACCCCGCATCGCGAAGGTCGCCGAATGTCACCGTTTCATTGGCCGCCTTGGCCTTTAGTGCGTTAAGGCTGTTTTCACGGTTTTTTTTGGCCGAGGGCTCGCCTTCTGCCTTCCATTGGGCGATCAGAGCGGATTCGTCTGGCGCGGACCCTGGGCCATTCCATTCGACGATAGCGCCGTCTTTTGTCTTTGCCCTGATGGTGGGGTGCAGATGCTTAAGGGCGTAATGAAGTTCGTTACTCATGGCTCACCTTATGAATATCTGAATCGAAGACCGATAACGCGAAGATTATCCGTGTCGGACGCGAACGTAAGAGCGCAGTAATCCCCAGCCGCCATGGATGAAAAGACGCCGCTTGCATCCGATTCCAGAATTTGGCTCAGCGTGGCAGAATCTGTTGCGTTTAAGGATGACTCGGAATGTGTCGTATATGCCTGACCGGACGCCGCGTAGTCGGATGTCAGATCGTACTGAATTGTTTCCGAGGCATCGGGAATGCTCACCACAACCAGATCAGTGATGGATGTAAAATCGTTGGGAACATGCCAGACAAAAAGTACCGTTGATGTAGATCCCAGGCTATTTATAGCGAAATCGCCCACCGATGAATTATAAGCGGTATCGTTTCCGTTTCGGTTGGCGGCAAGGACAAACATTTCCTTGGTAGCGCCGCCAGCCGCCTCGCCGCTTACCTTGTGCATGATAAGTCGGAATGCCGTTGTTGAATCGGCATAGAGAAACCCGATATCACCCGCCGCCGTGGTGAAATTGTTGCCGCCGTTATTTATGGTGATGCCCGAGCCGTCCGTGATAGTCAGCACATCGTCGAATATGAGATACCGCCACTGCCCCGCAGCGTCCGCGTCAGCAAAGTCGGTAATGTTGGTTGTGCCGGTTATGTGAACTGTATTCCCTAATGCAGCCCACGGGTCCGCCGTAGTGGCATGGGATGCAACATTAGAGCCTTCCGCCATATCAATGGCGAAGTTGTTACAGTCAAGCGTACCGCCAAGCTGCGGAGTTGTGTCCTCAACCACATTAGAGATACCGCTGGTTGGCACATTAGCAACGGGTGTGATCATCTGAAAATTGGTGCCGTCATACACCATCAGCACCTTCATACCCGCCGCGATATCACCAGAGGCAAGGGCGGTCCCACCAAGTTTCACGATGGATTTTGCCCCTAATGCAGACCCACCATGGGGAGTCAGATTGAGAGTCGCCGCGCCGGTATTGGCATTTGCGAAATCCCCACAGAACACAAAGCCATCATAAAGAGCAAACCCTGTATCGGCATTTATGGTTGCTGTGTATGTGTCTGTTCCCGCGACCGCGACTGAACCATTGCTGTCTTTAAGGTAGCGGGCGAGCATCCCCTCAAGGGCGCGGGCGCTGTCGTTCAGTTGAGAGCTGGTCATATTCTCAGGCCAGCGTGTGTCATTCCCCGAGTCAGTCACATCAAGCGACCCGGTGCCGTTCAGTAATTCAGCCATGATTTATCCTTAAAACGCGCCTTGAAATTCCGCTTCCAGGTCAATGCCGGATTGACGTTTCCCGGCAATCGCCCCTGCCGTAACCGCCTTGGAAGATTTATCGGGCAATCCTTTGGTAGCAAGACGGGCAGCCCTTCCCCCACCGAAGAGCCGACTGGACACACTTTGACCGGCTTTAGCCCCTACCGCTTGCGCTACCAGTGTGCTTCCCGGGGCCAGCCCCGCACCAACCACCCGGCCCAATATGGAGGCTATTCTGAACCCGGATAACGAAGAGTTGCCCGCTTCATCAGGAAGGATCGTTCGATCAAGCAGCTTGCCAAAAGTACGAAGTTTGTTTTGGTGATCCTTCGTAAAGAGGCTGTCCATCAACTCCTTGTCATTACGAAAGGCGTCGTTGATATTCTTTTGGACACGCGGGCCGCTTACCTTCTTTCCGTCGTTAACAATCCTTAGAAACACCGTCTCGCGTAGGGCGTTGAACTCATCGGAGTCAGGCCCCAGAATATCGGCAAGGCGCCGCGTAACCGATGCAGCAACCCCCCGGCCCTGACTTCCAATCCTTCCCAGCCCGAGAATGAGATTAGCCGCCTCCTTGTTAGTCGGGTCAGACACCACAAGTTTCTGCATGATCTTGCCGACTGTATCGGAACGGTTTTGCGGCTCGAATTGTTTGCCAAACTCAGACCGGAGACTGCGGGCCTTCTTGAACAGCGAGAGGACTTCTTTGTTTCCGCTGAAGAGATCATTGTAGAAGGCGTCATCCACAAAGCCATCCAGTTTGCGCTTGATGATGGTAACCAACGCCTTATCCGTCCTGTTCTCACCAGGAGCAAAGGTGTCGAGAATCTTATTCAACTTACGGCGCGTCAGTTCGAACTGAGAGAAGTCAACCGCCCTAATTTGGCCGTTGTCCCGCGCCTTAGCAGCGGCACGAACTTTCTTCGACAATCTCCGAACTTCCGCCAACGCTGAAAGGGCCTTTGGGGTCAGCTTCTTATCAAGGGGGAAGTCTTCAGCAGCCTCCTTAAATCCCTTGAACAGCGCCGCTATGCTTTTCCCGGTAAACTCCGCCTTCCCTAGCCGAGCATCCGCAAACGCCTTATCAATGTTGTCCTGGAGAATCTGAGCATTACGCTGAACACCCTCGCGAATGATCCCACCGAATTCCGTAGCGTCCTCGCCGGTACGACGAACGCCGCTAATTCCCTCAAGCTCCCTTTCGGAAGCTTCTCCTATACGGGCATCACGCCTTTGACGTTGGCCTAACAGGACATTCTGTGAATCTGTTCCCAGAACACCCTGCCGCCCCGCTTCCTCAAGCTCCGCCTGTGCCGGTGAGCCTGTTTTCTCCCCTCGCGTAAGGGGCACTCCGAACCGGCGCTCCAGAGCCTCACCAGCCGCCGCTTGTGGATTACGGCCTTTGGCCCGGCTCTCCGCAAAGAATTCCTGAGTAGCGCTATCAAGCTGGTCTGGATCAAGTCCAGCCGCCTTCGCCGCCTTCTTCCCCCTCTCGGTCAACTGTCCTTTTTGGAAGAAGATTGGTTTTGCAATAATGCCACGAATAGCCCCCACAACAGGACGGGCAGCAACCTCAATAACCCCACCAATAACCGCTGCCTCTATGGCCCGGCTCATTGAAACAGGTTGCTGAGAACCAAGCTCCTGAGCCCCGATATCAATGGCAATACTGGTTCCACCTTCTGCCGCTGCTGTACGGCCAAACCGCGTTACCGCCGTAGCACCACGGGCACCAAACCCCGCACCGGGGGCGAACATCAGCATATTCGCGGAAATCTGAGCGATATCTGTTCTATCAAGCCCTTCCGGGTTTACAGAAAACCGTTGCCCTTCCAGATCGCCCGCCTTGGGGCCGAATTCAACAACCAGGTTCCCACCTGCGTCTTCTTCAACCCGTGTATCAGGACGCAAGGAACGGAGCGTATCAGCTATCCCCACCTCTTCGGGATTAAGCGCAAAAGCCCCTGCCAGTTGCGCCCGCTCTCCCGTGGAGAAGTTCCCCCCTCCAATAAGGGTAGGCTCCCCACCCTCATCAAGAGCCCCCGCCAAAGCCGGATTGCCTGCTTCTGGATCACCACCCGCAATCACATTAAGCAACGGCGGGGCCTGTTCCGGCTCGCCCTGCTGTACAGGGCCGGGATTGACGCCAAGCTGTTCCAGAAGGATTTCAGCCTTGCGCCTCTTAAGCAGCAAAAGGCTTTCTTGGATGTCTGCGGTGCTTGTTGCCACTACCGGCCTCTCTGCTGTTTCAGCCGCCGCTCAAGTTCCTGCGTGATCTTGTCTATCTCTGCGGGATCGCGGGATTGTATTGATTGGGCCGTCAGTTCCTGGAGGCTCAAACCAGACAACGGGTTTTGCGTGTTCGCGTTGCGCGCTGTCTTCAATTCCTCCTCGATCTGCTTCGCCCGTTGACGGAGAAAGGAAACATCGCTTTTTCGGGACCGGCGGAATTTATTCAGCGCCTTCCCTCTCCCAAACTTGTCTTCAAGCTCCAGAAGTTCCTGAGAGCGATTGCTGGCAAGTTCCTGCGCGGCCTGCATTGAGGCAATTGCCTTAATGTTGCCATCTTCCGACTTGCCAAGGTTGGATACAGAGCGTTGAACGAACTCCAACTCCTTGAACTGGAGAGAGCCCTTGAACTGTGTCGCAATGTCCCGCGCAAGGCCGTTGCTGAGACGTTGGAATTCTTCCTTGTTCTGCAGGCTGCCGATGTTGATGCCGAGACGCTTGGCTGTGCTGCTGAGATTGATTCCCAGATCGTCAGCGATCCCCTGAACACTGGTGGCTAAAGGCTGAAGGGAACCTGTTTGTGTTCCACTCTGCGTAACCAGCTCCCCAAGGTTTTTGAGCGCCGCAAGGCTTCTTGTGGAGTCATCCCCGGCGCTCAGGATTTTGGACCGAACAGCCGCGTCACTCTTCCCGGCTTCTGAGTCGAAAGCCTTTTCGCCAACGTTCACATTGGTAGTAGATATCGGTCCCGCATCCTTCGCCGGACCAATGACCTTCAGGATATTCCCTTGATTATCCACGGCGACACGCATGAGTGTACCGTTGGGATCAGGCTTGCCATCCGCGCCAAGCTTAACTGTCTGGAAACTGTTCTTCACAGGCTTTGCAGGACGCAGGGCGTTCGCTAACTGTGCCTGCGCCGCCATCTTCTTGAGAGCCATAAGTTCTTTTTGCTGCTGAGAGGCCAGTAGCTGGCTTCTCCTGGCATCAAAGGCCGGTTGGAACCCTCCCAACCCCCCGAGAATACCAGGGGCTGGCGTTCCAATCCGGGGGGCTCCTGCGGCAGAAAGGGACCGACCCAATCCACCCAGCCCTGCGAATAAAGCCTGAAGCTTATCCTGTCGTGAAAGCATCACACCTCCTAACTATTTTTAAAGATGCTGTTGACGGAACCGAAGATGCTGGCGAGCGACGCAAGCCCGCCCAGCGCCTGCGCACCGCTGTTGGAGAAAACCGGCTGGTTCTGCGTTTGCACGCTGCCAAACTGACCACCACCAACAAGGGCCAGCACTTCCGCGATACGCTGTCTTGGCTCAAGCTGCTCAAAATTGAACCGGTTGATTTGGTCCTGAATTCTGGCCCCTTCCTGTCCTTCACGAGCGGCCCCGACCTGTCCAAGACGATCAATGTTGGTGAAGTCAATCTGGGCAAGCTCCGGCAGGAACCTTGCAGCCTCCAACTGGTTCTGGCGTTCTGTCTGGAAATTCTGAAAAGCTACAGGAGCTAAGGCATCACCAATCCCCCGGCCCAGAGCTTCGTTATTGGCAGGAGAACCGGTGCGTCCAGCGCCCGCAAACTGCGCGTTAATTCTGCTTCCTATATCCCCCGTCAGCCTGTCGGCAAAGGCGTTAAAAGCGGGATTATCGGCCCCAACAAAGTCACCGCGCGCTGTGGAGAGAATGGTGTCAATCGCCTGATCGTCCAGAGCCGACCCGTTAAGGGCGCGAGCCTCTCCAAGCTGTAACGCCGCTTCTGTCTGTGTTGAGAAAGGAACAACCGTGTCAAAATCTGCCTGCTGAACCGGTATATCAAGAAGTTCTTCAGCCTTTGGGATAATACTGCCAAGGGCGTTCTCAACCACGGGTATAGGGCGGTTTGAAATCGTGGTCTGAGCCTGCCCCGACGGCCTGCTGTCATTGCCAAAATCAAAGCACCAGCGGAAATAGTCTTCCGCCGGGACGGCACCGCCCATCCCCATCTGCTCTTTCATCAATAACTTATGAATACTCATACTTTCATCTCCAGATAGAGGCGGTCGCCCTGAAACTCAGGCAGAACCCTCTTGAAGCCCTTTCTCACTGGACCCATTGTGATCTTCGAACAGTTGTTGTTTTTGGCGTGCTCTTTCATAAGCGGTAAGAACGGGAGCCAGTCCCTCATTCGCTGCCCGGCCACCCCAAGCAATTGCAACTCCGTCATCTTGGGGAACTGGATAACGGTGGTTAACATCACCGCCTCTATTTCCTCTTCCCCGGCTATCCATAGCTGCCACGCGCCGCACTCCAGTTCCTGGTAAACGTCGTCCAACCCGTATTTTTCTTGCAATCGGGGTATCTGGTTAAGAAGTTGAGTTGTAAGGGGAAACAGGGACGGCAGTTGCTCCGGCTGCACGCCATGAACGAAAAACCTAGAAATCCGCTCTCGGTCCCATTATGTAAACATCATGATCAAACGTGCATCACTGGCTATCGGGATGTGCTTAGCCCTTCAGGGGTGCCTCGTGATGGATATTCTATCCGGGGCTCAGGCTTTAGAGGGTGTAGTCCAAGGCGCTCCCGTGCTGATAGAAGACTTCGACAAATCCTTACAGAAAGACCAATGCCGTAACATAACGGCTCGCCTACCAGACGGATCACCTTACCCCGCCAACAAGCCTTGTCCGCCTGACAAAGCTGCCACTGACATTCCTTCGCCCGAAGAACCCCAAAAGGCTCAATGAACTTCGTTGCCAGCTTTGAACGCTTCATAAGGCGTACATAGGGTTTGGCCCAGAAGTGATAACCGAGAAGGGTTGTGGGGCTGATGTGTTTACGGCTGTACCGAAGATCGGCAGCCAGAAGCTTTCTCGGGATTATTCCCTGACGGTATAGTTCCGTACAGATAACCCTATCGTCCGCCCCTTCGCCTGACTCCCCTCCAGGCCCTTCACCAAAGGCTTCGGTCCCCTGCTCTTCATCCGGGGCCTGTGAGAAGTCTCCTGTTTGCCCACCAAAACCTTCGTCCGGCTCATCTTCGCCAATGGTGCCTTCAGCGCCCGCCAGACCATCTTCAAGAGAATCAATCCCAGCATCTATGTCGAGCTGGTCAAAGATATCTCGATTGGTGGTGGTGCCGAAGAAATCTTCAACGAAGAAGTTTGGACGGGAGGGGTCCAAAACGCCCTGAGTAAAGGCACTCATTACCCCCAACGGACTCGCGGCAACACCCGCGATAGCCTGTCCAAACACATTCGCGGCAACATCACCAAAAACCCCTCCGGGGGCATCCGGATTTCCCGGCCTGTCCCCTGGAGTTTTTGTGTTGTCCTCAAGGTCTGACTCGTCACCCTCACCCAACAATTCTTGCGGGCGGAGAAAGCTGAAATCACTCTCATCAAACAGTTCTGGAAATTGCTCGAAGATGCTGCCGCCTTCAAACCGGGGGGCCGTAAATTGGAAACCTTCCTGAGCCGCTGTCGGGGCCTGAATTGGAAATGAGAGAGGTTGCGCGTTGGCAATCTGTCCAGAGAACAAACCACCTTCGTTAATTTCCGCGCGCCTCTCTGCGTCTTGCAGAAAGGTGAGGAGGTCGTTTCTTTGCACACTATCGAATATGGATTTAAATTTAGTCATCCCAATATCACTACCCTGAATGTCCGATCCGCATTGGCGTTGTTTGCATGGGTAACGGTCCAGCTCCCATCACCCCTGTTTGCTGTCAGCACGTACATAGTTCCGCCATACAGTTCCGTTGCCGCATTCGCCGTTGTCGGATCGAAGAACACAGCACTATCAGGCGACAGGAGCGCGTCTGTGAAAACCGTCGTGGCCGAGCTTGTGGTTAGTGTTAAGTTCGCAAGGGCGTTGATCTTGCCCCGCATCGCAGAATTAGCCGTCTCCGCGATAAGCCTTCTGTGTTCTTCCTGCTCCCCATTAAGAGGAGCAACACGGAAGGTCATTTCTCACCTGCGGGTCTGGGCTCTATCTCAACACCCATCGCATCCGTGAAGCCACCGGTTACATTCACTCGGAATCGCATATATCGAGCGTTCGCGATGTTCTCGGCGTAGCCCTGGGAATTAACAGATTCCGCACCGCTCCACGTCACCGAATCCGTCTGAAGTTCCCGCGTCCCAACCTGGACCGTTGCCGTTCCCGAACCGGTGACTAATGGGCGAACCATATTGATATAAGCCCGCCCCGGTGACATGGGCTGAACCTCCCCCGTCTCAAGGGTTGCCGTTAAAGCCGAACCTGTGAAGTATCCCAGCCTATGAGCGGAAGAGAATGCCCCGACGCGCAAAGCGCCCCCTTTGTAGATAGATGAATCAATATCAAAGTCTTCCGTGTCGATGTTCCACGACGCCATGGGGGCGGTATCAATATTGAAGGCCCTGGTACGGTCTAACGCCAGAAGCTCATGGCTCTGTTCAATCACTGACCATCGGTTAGAGACAACATTGTAGACATCGATCCTGTCAGGGTCGCCTGACGTTCTGGGACGGCCCCACAGAATACAGGATGTTGTCGCGTCATATGTCACGCTCACCCGGTGAAGGCTGTTCTCATCCATTTCACCAGTGATCGTATTGTCTACCCGGTCCTTACCGATACCAACCGGCTCACCACCCGCATAGGGCATCCGGTAAAATCCGTCCCGGTCGAGAAAATAAATAAAACTGCCGACCTGAATAACACTGCCCGGCGCTATGGTGCCCCGGTTCTCATGGAGACGGTCAAAGCGGAACAGGGTTGGCGGACCCTCGTAGCGCATCAACCAGATTTCTCGTTCCTTTAGGATAATACCGTGCGGTCCGCCAATGACTTTCTGAATGGCCCCGCCGCCACCCGTAAGATCCTGAAACCCTGACTGGGTTGTAACGGAAACATCAAAGTCCGTCGGATCATTCAGGGCAGACCACCAAACCCGGTCGGGGTGCGTGCCCTCAACAGCCTCATCAATATTCCCCAGAACAAGAAATTGTCCGACCTGCGCGATACGCCGAGCTTTCGGTTTGCTTGTGGACGTAATAAGAGCCGAAAAAGAACCGGCTCCTATTGTGTCTTTCTGGACATGTTCGCTAATGGTGGCCGCGTAGACCTCGGTTTCCCACTTCAGGAACTCCCACCCCTCCTCTGAAGTCAGGGAGAATCCTGTTCCCGCATCCGACCATGAGGTGGTGGCCAATAGATGGAGCTTGCTTTCAGTCCCCGCGTATCCATACCAAACGTCAGCATCGGTCTCGGCAGAAATAAACCCTCGCGCATAGGCCGGGAGCCCGTCAGAGAATTCCGCAAGGGACTTCATTTCCTTGTATCCCCACGGGTAGCCGACACAGTTTGTCGCCGTGGACACCCCTGCGTTTTTTAGCTCCGGGATATCCGGGGAATAATCACCGAACTCGATTACAGCCATTAAGCAACGGCCTTCCTGGGAGCCGCCGCGTATGAAATCCACTCGCTGGCATAGTCAACATTTTCACAGCCGGGCATATCAGGCGTCCCCCGCGTGAAATGAACATTCATCGGCTTTATGTCGGGAGAGGACCACCCTTCCAGCCAGTTCCATCCTTCAGGGAGAGAGCCAATTTCCTCATCCTGAACCCACTTCATGCCGTGGAGATACGCGCCGGGCATGTTGTTGACCGTGTACCGATCAAGCCCCTTACACCGGGCAGTGTTCATCACCATCAAGGAAGACCAGTTCTTCCGTTCATAGAGCGTCTGAAGAAGACCCCCCATCTTTGTGTCTTCTTTTGGCGCGTGCTGGTGTTGGACAACATTCACCGCTTTGGACTTCGACGCCCAATCAAACAGTTCTGCAATGTCGGCCCGAAACATCATGTCGGCATCCATGAACACAACCCACTCATCGGCGAAATTGTTCATCATGGGGACACAGAACCGGGTAAAGGAGAACGCAGTTGAGAACGGCTTTCCGTCCCGTTTGTCCCACATCTGCCCGTCAGCATCGACGCTATAAGGACGCCAATAAAGTTTGCGCCAGCGAAGTTCATGGTCCTTCACCGGGATAATCTGAACCTGCTCTTTCGTGTTGCTCTTTATGGAGTCAACAAGAACATCGTAGGCCGCAACGTCTTTAGAGTCCCATCCGATAAAACACTTCATGCGCGGGCGTACCTCCGGCTCCCTGGCCGAACGTCGCTTCTCGCGACCAAGGGGCTCTCAAGGGATGAATCCCGTCCTGAGTCATTCAGTCCTTGAACCTGTGCTGAAAACAGCCCGCCATAAAGAGCAACGTCATTCGGCTCTTTTACGAAGATGGCAGCTTCCAATAAAACACCAAACAAATAGATATTCGGGGCAAGGGTCAGAAGCCAATTCGGATCATTCGAAACAAGAGGCGGGATTTTTTCGTAATAGATCATTTCGAGGGTGCCCGATGTCGCTATCGGGTTCATCCTGATCTCGCCGCCAACTATTTCATACCGGTCAGGGGAAGCCCCTGTTTCAGATCCATGAACAACTTGATCAAAGGAGCCGGTTGAAACCGGGGTAAGAATGCGCGGCGGAGTGACTGACGTAAGACGTAACGACTTAATTTCCAGAAAGTCATCTGGTAACGCGAGATACTCGCCGGTGATCGTCGCTGTGGACCGCTCTTCCATTTGGCGGACCCGCAACGGCGGCGTCGGAAACGCGCCATCAACACCCATATTTAGGCGGGCCTCCACCATAAGAACAAAGTCGTCATCAACCGCCGTCAGGCCCGACCGCCCCGAATAAGAGGCGAGCGCCGTCAAAAGTTCAGCGTGTGTGGTTATTGACATTTAAATCCTCTCGTAACAAATGCGGTCCGCTTTCCCGCTTACGCGCTTGATACAACCGATTTCGGTAAACCCTTCACCAAGACCATTCTTCCTGATATCGAGGATAACTCGACCGCCCGTATCGAGGCTTCTTCGAGCCAACGGCTCATAAGTCGATGACGGGTAATGAAAGCCCCAGGACAGGGTTGATATAATCAAATCCACCGGGACCGTTGCGTCGGGGGACAGATCAAGAAGCACCGGTTCAACGCCATTCGCCTCCAGCAACCTCCTGGCGCTCCCCATATCGTTGTATGGGTCCATAGCGATATTCATGTTTGTGCGTCTTAAAGCCAGGCCGGAGCCATCCATTAAATAGGGACGGGCACCAGTCCGCTTGGCTATCATCGCCAACAAGCCCCCCTGGCCACCACCGATATCAAGGACGCTCCCTATCCCGTCAGGAAAGAACGGCTCCATACCCAGATAGTCGCGGTACACACTACGCGCATATTCCGCGCATAAATCTTCCGTTATGTCAGTCCTGTGCAGCGCAATCCATTCAGCACTCTCATCAGGAACGATTAAATCAACGCCGCCATCGATTTCTTGCAAATCCGGTGCTTCTGCATCATCCATTTTTTGCGATGCGGGCCTTTATAGTGAACAATGGCTTTGAAGGTAGTATCTTCCAATACATATTCTGGGGTATAATTATAAACAGCCGGATCGATTTCCTTTACGGCGAATTCTCCGACTACTTCCGCAAACGATAGCTGATCCCCGAACCATTCATCTTTATATTTACGGTTTTCTTTTTCCACTCTTTTCCAGAGATCAGAAGAGCGGGAAAACATCACGCCAATATTGTATGGCATCCGTTCTGAGGCATCTTCGTCTTTGTCAAAGACATCTGAATCAGTAATATTTAATTCCTGTGTCCTCGGGGCAAGCGCCACGTCGAACTCGCTTTCGAACACGCAGGACACATCCCGATTGAACACAACATCGGTATCAACAAACAGAACATCCCCAGGCGGGTACTTGGACATATGAAGCATCCGAAAATACGTTATGCCGCCATCCGGGGTTTTCCTTAAAACGTCGTCCACACCCTCAATAGGCGGGGTGGTCATATCAGTCATTTGGACAATACGACTATCTGGCATCACCGCCCTTGCGGACTCCACCATAATCTCGGCCAATTCCCTGGAACCAGCGTCACGATCAACATGAAAGAACGCTATTTCCATGACAGCCAACAATTGTTCGGGCCTTCCGTTATCTCCGTGCTGATTGATTCCTCAACCGCCTGTCTAACGGTGGGCCAGTTCCAGTCATGACCAATAACAGCGCCGCCGTCCCTCACCTTCGGCGACCAATCCTTTATGTCAGCCTTAACGCCTTCATATGTGTGGTCGGCGTCGATAAAGACGAAATCAAGCGATCCGTCCCTAACATGCTTGGCAGCCTTTTCTGTAGTCATCCTCAGAATACTGACATCGCACCCGCGAGTGTTCCGCCAGAACCTCTTCAGATAAACCTCGTGATCCCAATCCTCGTAACTTTCGCCAAGGTCTTTCACATCATTACCCGGCTGTGGTGCCCATAAATCCACGGCAATCATGGCGACACCATTCTTGGCCAGATATTCTGTTGTGCGGCCCTCCTTAACTCCAAGTTCCGCGCCGAGCTTCCAGTCATATTCGGTTGCCTTTTCCAGCAACCATTCCCAACGCCACATCATTCCTCCAGATAAAACGGTGAATCAAAGGATTGTCGCGATGTCTTCTTAATCCCCATCCCCTGGAGTTCGTCACAGACGGCCTTTATGGGCCACTCTTTATCTTTCCTGAACAGCTTGACGCCAGAACACCATGGGAAATCGCTCCCTGTCCCGCCGTACCGCCATTGAGGCTTATCAGGCACCATGCAAAGGACTTTCTTCCCAAGCCCCCCGGCTGCATGAACAACGGCTGTCTGGACCGTTACGATAAGATCAAGCTCCGCCAGCAGGGCCAGCGTGTCGTCATAATTGAAGGATTCCACCGCTCTCGGCCAATGATGGACGAAGTCGGGTATATCCTGTGTTTCGGAATATTGAAGGCTGATCCATTCAGCGTCGTATTCCAGAATGGGCGCTATATCGTCCACGGTCAGTGAGCGGCGGCGGGTGAAGGTGTTCCTTACGCCCCCTGTCCACGCAATGCCGATTTTTGGTTTGTCTGAGAGGCTATCCAAAAGCGCCCGCCATTGCACCCGGCGCTCCGGGTCAGCCATCAGATAAGGTGTCCCGGGGAAATCCTCATCAGACTTCCTGTAGAACGCCCCCAAAGACGCCATTTGGATATAGGCGTCGTATTTTTCCATGGACAGCCAGTCTGCTTTTTTGTCCTTTCTCGTCGGGTAAACAGGACACTTGAAAGTCCGGCGAAACGCATCCGCGAGTCTCGGGTGGCTGTCTATGATAATATCGCAGTCTTTTTGAAGGTCTGGAATCATGGACGCAAAGCTCAGCTCGTCACCGATACCTTGCTCACCCACAACAACGACTCTCTGACCTTCGGTCCCGTCCCATAGGGGAACGCCGTAATCCTTGCTTACGCGGCGCTTAACCCTGCCGTGGTCGTACCCCCACCAGCCCTTCTCCCAGTTGCGGGCCATGAGATTGGCAATACCGAAATTATACTTCGACCGATCCTCTTCCTCTTTATCATCCCCGGCGAGAGAGATTGCGGAGGCGGCACATTCGATAGCCTTCTCTGCCTCACCCTCATGGATGTAATAAGAGGAAAGGTTGTTATGTAGAACCGCATCCCCCGGCGTCTTCTTAAGGGCCTGCGCGAGCAGCTTCTTGCCTTCGTGCAAGAGACTCTCGTCTTCATACCCAAGGTCGAGCTTCACGCGGGCTATGTTGTTGTCCACCCCCGGGAACTTCGGATCGACCTGCTTGATATAGCTATAGATAGCGAGAGAAAGGGGCCTCCACCCCGCCTCAAAATATCCGTAAGCTACGGCGTCCAGATAGGACAAATTCTTTGGTTCTTCGATAGAGAACCCGATAGCCGTCTCTATAAGCTCAGGATACCGACCTTGAGCCGCAAGATTACCTAAAGAGGCCAGTTTATTCATACAGACCCCGGCGCTGTTCTAAGGTAGCGCCATTCAGGATCATTCAGCTTCTTGCGAACCTGCGGCCAATGGTCCCTGTTATAAATATTAATGCCTTCTTTCATCCACATCTGCTGAACAACAGAAGGGATGGAAGCAACGCGGCGAACGCTCTTGTCGGCGTCGATATACCCGCCGTCCCCCATGGTTTCCAGGTTGTGGTTGTGATCCAGAATAGGGGCCACATCCTGAGTGTAACCGAAGGTGGTCGTGCGGGCGTTGTGATCGTATTCGTGATAGGTGCTGACCCCGGTTCCAGGGTCATAAGAAAGAAGTCTTTTTGGCATACAGAAAAAGGGGAGAGGAATTACCCCTCCCCCTCCTTACTGTTACTACGAAGTTGCGCAGCCCACGATTTTACCTGACGCAAGAGGCTGACGTGCCTCCAGAGTCAACTCGGTAACGATCATGTGCTTGTCTGCGTCACCGGTCTTCGCGAGCGGCACGCTGGACATAGACCGAAGCTCGGCCATCGCCCAATAACGCATATCCATTACAAGGATAGTCCGTTCACGATTGAACCGGTTCGGGATGATGTTATGAACCCCGAAATCCGAGACATAGACATCAGCCGCGCCCAGGATTGTCGCCTGAGCGACCCCCTTATTATCCCGGTACTGTGTGGCAATGCCGCCGTAAGCGGAGATAGCCTGCTTATTAACAGGGCCTGCCATCACTGTGTCCGGCTGACCACCATTAGTCCAGGCAAGTCGAATAACCGACTTCAGGTGCGCCTCTGCCGGAGCAGAGGTGGCCGTGCCGTCAGTCGGGGCCGCGACAATACCAGAGGCAAAACCACCGGACGTTTCCGTGGAGCCACCGCCAGCATTGGCGTAAGGCGCTGTTGCGTCCGCAGCGGTTGATTTCAACCAGGACTCAACACTACCGAGAGTCCGCGCCGAGAGAGACACACCAGCCGTCGAGGCCTGATTCTGCGTAAGGGCAAACTCAATATCCCTTTTCAGTTCCATGCCGTGGCGGGAAATCTGGTAGTCCATTTCATCGGCCCTGCCAGCGGTATCAACGGCCCGGGCGGTGCCCGAAACCCCGAATACTTTATTGAAAATCTGGCAGTAGTTGCCCAGGCGGACGGTCGGGGTGATAGCGGTCGCCGTGACCTCGTCACCTTCAACCTGCGCATTGGCAGCGGCGGACGCGAGAGTATCGGTCTGCCATTCGTGGTAACGCCCTGTCGCCTTCACCTTATTCACCATGCTGGCAAACGGGGTTTCGGTGGGCGCGATGTTGTAGATAACGTCAGAGAGGTCTTCTCGCATACCAATTGACGTGTAGGTATCAAATGTAGGTACAAGTTTTGCCATTATCGGCTCCTATGATCTGGTTGCTTTCAAAAGAGCGGCGGCGTCATGTACGGAACCGGATTCCTTCAAGGAGCTTTGCAGCTTCTGGACGTTGTCCGGTTTTTTCGTTGTCGTGGCTCTCGATGTTGGCCGGGAGGTTCGAACCGTCTTCTTGACGACCTTCTCCTTTGCCCGAATTTCATCGAACCGACGTGCTTTCCACGCGATGGTAATCATGTCGGCGTCATAAACGTTGTCTGCCACATCCTGCGGGATACCCTGCTTAACCAAGTACGACCGAATGCCATTAATGGCTTCAGCGCCCTTCTCTGGGTCTTTCCAGGACGGGAACCGATGGAGCAGCGTCTCTTGCGCCCGCTGAATATTCTGGGCCTGAGCCTGGGCCTTCTTCAGATTTTCCGCGTCCTGAAGCTTCCTAAGCTCTTCGACTTGCTGCTTTTTCGATTCTTGATTTCGGGTGTACCGGGCGAATTCACGGTGATACTTGTCCGGGTCATAATCGTCGGAGGTATCATCCAGCAAACTCTCAGAAGGTAGTTCGACTGTTTCTTGACCGGCCAGCGACTCAAGACGTTGGCGCAATTCAGCCGCTACTTGTTCAGCCTCCTGCGTCTTCGACTCAAATTGTTTCCGTATGTTCGCTGCCTCTTGGAGCTTCTTGTTCACGCCCCGTGTCACAGCCTTATCGGTTTCGACAATCCGTCTTTGAACGTCTTCCGGTAATTCTGAGAACGTGGAACGCGCTTCTTCGTCGCCCCATGAGTTCGGCGGCTCAAAGGTCGGAGCGAACTCCTCTTCATCCACCAACTCGTCTTCGTATTCCTCGCTCGCCTGTTCGGTTGGAGCGGGTTCTTCTTCCAAAACCTCGGTAGCCGGGTCTATCTCTTCAATATCCTCGGCTTCTTCAAGGTCTTCAGAATTCTCAGCGGCCTCGGGAGCCGCCTGTTCTCGATCCGCCTTTAAAAGAGCGGCGGCACCTTCAATGGTGCCAGGGTCCACGTCCAGAATTTCCTCTGGGTTTGTAGCCATGTCTGTAAAACTCCATCTATGGGAAATCCGGCGTCATCACGACGCTGGTTATTTCTTCCTGTTTTCCTCTTCACGTTTTAGTTCGTCTTCTTCTCTCTGGCCCTCAACGGCCCAGGAACCCATCTTGGATAGGATTCTATTCAGGCAGTGAACGTCGTGGCGTGCCTGCCTTACGGATTCCTCATCCGGCGCCTGTAGAAATGTGTTTACGCAGTCCTCTTTGACGGCGGCGACGGCCTCAACGAACAGGTCTTGCTCTAAAACCCATCTCGCCGCTCGGCCCCGTTTGATGTCGTTTTCACTCATACAGGGTTAGGATCTCTTATGTTTGTGTCTATATTGACCTTCTTGTTTTCAAGCATTGCCTGAATGGCCAATTCCTGACGTTTCAGGTTGGCCTCAAGGCCCAATTCCATGCCTTCAAGCTCACCTTCCTGACGAAGTTCCAGAATCTTGAGCTGCCAATCCCCGATCATCTGCTGCATATCCAGTTGCTGTTCGGAGGTAAGTTCGTCTTCCTTCAACTTCAGCTCGGACTGAACCTTGAACACATCAAGTTCGAGTTTTGCGATATCCATTTCGCGCTTGTTGACGACCTTCTGCTGCTCAATCTGAATAAGGGCCTGTTGCCCCTGTTCCGCAGATTGCTGGGCCTGCTGGCGAGCCTGTTCCATCTGTTGTCTAAGGGCATGACCTTCGGGTGAGTCAGGATCGGTGAAGAACCGTTCAACATGCCGGTATCCGAAGGCATCAACGGCCTCCTCAAGAGCGTTAAACCCGTTGGTCGGGCTTACCACCCCGAATTCACGCGCGCGCTCCATCAAGGCAATAAGGCCCATGACGTTCTGTGCCTGTTGCTGCTTGTTACCAGTGCCCAAGCCAACATTGGCGACCGCATCAACTGAGGGGGGCCACTGAGACGGGTCCATATGAGCAAATCCGCCACCGACACGCTTTTCGCCCGGCCTGCCGTTTTTGCGTTCGAGGTCATAGACGTATTTGAACAGGTGCTTTACCCCTGTTTCGGCAAAGATGCGGGCAATAAGGGCCTGCTTCTCCTGCGCCGATGTCATCATAAACCCGGCTGTGGTCGCCGGGGTTTTGTGCAATACGTCGGGGTTTAACCCCTGCCCGAATTTACTAACGCCGGTTCGGACCTCTCCAATTTCCTCCAGCATATTCATGGCCGGGAGGATCGCGTCCCCGATTGGCTGGATTGGCATCGGCTGTACATCCGCGCTGCCGCCTGGGGCGGAACGAATACGGATAACCGAATCCACGCGCTTGTTCAGCACGTCATCCATGTTGACCTGCCCGGAAGATGTTTCAAAGACCTTCAGGCGGTTGCTATTGGTCCCGTACAGATTATCGAGATACATCCTCAAAAGGGTGGATTCGATAAGCTGGAGGTCCATGACCTCTTCGGCCATAGAAATGCCGTAAAATTCGTGTCCCCGGGGGACGGGCGTTACGTCGAAGTAAGGCCACCGGCCAGACCATTCTTCGTCAGAAAGGATGACGTTTGCATCGTCTGCGGTAACGTAATGGCGACGTTCGGCCTTGCCATCCTCATCGGCGTCGATGGTTAGGTAATGATAGGTGACCCTTATAAGCTCGCTCGGTGCGTCACTCCGGTAGGTGCCCATATTCCCGTCGTCTCGCTCGTCAACGGAATTGTCGGACGGGAGCCCCTTGACGACATCTTCATCATATCCGTGGGCAATCAGGTCAGATCGCGACACCATCCGCTCTTCAAAGCAGTAAGGCGTGTCCAGAATGGTTGGCGAGCTGGGGTCTATCCCGAAGTTCTCGGGAGCAACATTATCGACGCGAATAACAGTAGATTTTCTGGTCGAACGAATCTCAACATCGAAGAGAGCTTCTTCACCTTCCTGTAATTCCGCAGAAACTACTTCTACAGTGTCATTACTTTCGAGGGCGTCCAGGGTGTCGGCAGCGAGAACAAGGCTTTCAACCTCGACTTCTTCCTTGTCCTCCAGCCATGCGGTCACAATGCCGTTTTTTTCCAGAAGAGCATCAAAGAACCACGTATAGAGAATGCGAAAACCCTCATTCTCTTCCATGACAATGGAATTCACGCGCCGGTCGGCGTTTTTCAGGATTTTAACATCCTGGGGCCTGTTAGCACGGAAGGTTACGACCCGATCCCCTGACGTGAACACCTTCATAAGAGAGGGCATCGCCGCGTTAATCTTGTCGCGCACCACCGTCAGAATCACCTGAGAGCGGTCCTTGACCTCATCACCGAACAATTCGCCATCAAAGTAGTGGCGGGCTAAATCGCGGCTCTCCTTGGCTTCCTGAGAGGTATAATTCTCGGCAGCCACCTTGCGGGCTCCAAGAATTGCCTTGATTTCACTCTCATCAAGCATCAAACGACCCTGGTGTTTCCATAATTAAGCGGTTCCCAAGAAATATTAGATTCCGGCCTGCCCATAGCGGCATACCGGAAGGCGTCAGCACC
>JAAOEI010000173.1_pt1 | contig 27155 bp, 39 predicted proteins | sample 7059261 | NCBI WGS metagenome assembly JAAOEI01 (sample SAMN14008812, study PRJNA610033) | viral metagenome | isolation source: viral particles filtered from seawater | place: China: Hangzhou Bay, Yangshan Deep Water Harbour | collected 2017-10-31 | reverse complement strand
GCGGCGCTGGTGGCGGCGGCGGTGGCGGCGTAGGTGGCGGCGTAGGTGGCGGCGCGGGTGGCGGCGCGGGTGGCGGCGCTGGTGGCGGCGTTGGTGGCGTCGTAGGTGGCGTCGTAGGTGGAGGCGCTGGTGGCGTCGTAGGTGGAGGCGCAGGTGGCGTCGTAGGTGGAGGCGCTGGTGGCGTCGTAGGTGGAGGCGTAGGTGGCGTCGTAGGTGGAGGCGCTGGTGGCGTCGTAGGTGGAGGCGCTGGTGGCGGCGTTGGTGGCGTCGTGTACAGGTCTATTTTTATTCCGACAATACCATATCCATGCCGCAAACCCACTAGCGAAACGTGCAACAAAAGGGCTTGATACGATGATAATCCGGTGGTCTGGTGGTGGCGTCAGCCCGGCGGCTTCGTACAGCCCTTTGACGTGTTTCTTAATTAACGGTATTTCATGGTCTTCGATCTTACGGGTAGACATGGCGTTTTTAATCCATTTTTCCACCCATGGGTTCATCTGTTTTCTGTGTTCTTCCGTAAGAATATATTTTTTCACTTCTCCACCTCCCTAACCCCACACCCCAGCGCGTCGGCAAACTTCTGGGCGTACCGTTTCGCCATGCGCTTTTCGTTGTACCGATGGTTAGCTTTTCTCCCGTTTTTGTGGATAAACCGGAAACTGAAGCTCCCGTCCTTGTTGGGGTGGACTTGGACTTCTTTGACAAAGCCGGTGACGAGGGCGTAGGGGGTACATATAATATCTTCGTGTGGTTCATAATCGCGTACTTTATGCATCAAATCATCTGGTTCTATCCATATCTTCTTAGGTGGTTTCATTGTCTTTTCCTTTCTTTTTATCCAAGAACAGCTTATACGCCTTGACCCCCTCATAATGCGCCTGGATCAAATCAAACTCTGGCGTACCTCGTTTAGTCTCAAACTCATCCGTCCCGGCAAACCATGCGTCCCATTCAGCAACAGTTTTGGTTTCACAGCCAATCTGAATTGTTCCGTTTTGTGTTATCAAAGGGATATACTTACTTCGTAATGTCGTGCTACCGCCCTTCCAGGTGCCGCCCTTCCAGAGGCCGCCCTTCCAGAGGCCGTATTCCCAGGTGCCGCCCTTCCAGGTGCCGCCCTTCCAGAGGCCGTATTCCCAGGTGCCGCCCTCCCATATGCCGCCCTCCCATATGCCGTCCTTCCAGAGGCCGTCCTTCCAGAGGCCGCCCTTCCAGAGGCCGTATTCCCAGGTGCCGCCCTTCCAGGTGCCGCCCTTCCAGAGGCCGTATTCCCAGGTGCCGCCCTCCCATATGCCGCCCTTCCAGGTGCCGTCCTTCCAGAGGCCGCCCTTCCAGAGGCCGCCCTTCCAGAGGCCGTATTCCCAGATGCCGTCCTCCCAGAGGCCGCCCTTCCATGTGCCGCTTCTCCAAATCACATAAGGATACTTATCCAAAATCTCAACAACCGCGTTTTCTGTGTCAGCGTCTTTAAGCCATTGCGGCGCATTGTCTGGTATCATGTCTTTGTCCTTTCATCCTTTTCCCCTACACATATCTAATCCACAAATATAATCCTCATACTTATCCGCAATGTCCTCATAATCTTCGGCCTTATACCGCCGTATTTCGTTCTTTAAGGCCTCAAACCCTGCAATCTCGGCCCGTGTATGTTTCTTTAGCATGAAAAGCGTGTAGGCCACTTTATTGCCGTTTAAGGCCACATTACACCGGTAACACTGAGGGTATACAATCCGCTCATCAAAAAGAACCGCGTTCTTGCGTCCATCAATAAAATGCCCAGCCTGCATCTTCTTATAATGTCTTTTAGTTCCACATGTTACACACTCAACATATCCATCATCATCCGCCGCCCTAAGCCTTATATAAAGGCTAAACAGATTCCATGCTCGATTTTTCGCCCGTTTGCTCCTACTTGTTTTCTTTTTCAAATTTTTCCCCCCGTAGTTAACATAACTAACCTCTTCAAGATAGACCGGTACTACTTCTTCAGTTTTTAATGAAACTGTTTAGTTGGGGGCGGAGGGGATTTGACGAGAGCGAGCGCCGGTCAGTGTCTCGCGGTTTGGATTTAACGACCTGTCAATTTGTTACTCGTATAGTCACCTAGCGCTATCTATTCCGCCACGCCCCCAACCCAGAATTGCCCGAATTAATGGGGTTTTGCCCTATAGAAATCAACGATCGTATTAAAACCGATGTGTGGGGCCTTGCCGAGCCTCACCTCGTTTTAAAAACCGATTTGTGCTTTTTTTGTACAATTTCATATTTCCGGCATATCCTCGTTCGGTTCCGGGATGAACACGCCTAATTCTGTACTGGCCCACATCCGGCATTTAGAGAGGTATTCTTCCATCTCACTTGTTTTGAGGTCACGGGTTGATCTTGTAATCCAGACATTATCGTCCTTACTGTTTGTTTTAATAAATAATCGCTTTACCAAATGAATGTGCTTTAAGATTTCATGCACCTCATTGTCTGTGAACCCGGTGTGTTCTGATATCAACCTCACAACCACCCCCCAATAGTACCGATTCTGCTCATTTGAGCGGATGTATTTATAGGGCTTGATCTCGATCTCAACGGGCCCGTCAATCATCCCACGGATCAGAACAAGCTCGTCCACCGGAACACTCGATCCAGCCTGAAGTATCCACCTTTTTTTTGTAACGCGGGTGTTTCCAGTGGAAGAGTTCGACGCATTTTTTCCAGATTTCATCATCACCATGCTCCTCATGTTCTTTTAGGCAATAGGATTCATCGTCTTTCAAGTAGACAACAAAACGTTGTGCATTGACATACCCAATAGAATACGCTGCAGTCTGCAGCCTGGTACACCTGTAAACGCCACCTGTTTTAATGTCAACCAGTCCTTCTTTTCCATCAACTCCGCAAATGCGATCTACGGTCCCACAATAGCCCCCGCCTATTATGCTGTATATGACCTTTTCGGAATGGACATAAATAAACTCATGATCAGCTTTGAATTGTCTCCATGCCTGTATGTATGGTAGAACCGCAATGTCGACGGTCTCCTCATCCAGAATGCCTTGATCATCTAATTCCGTCGCCAGATGAACCGCCGTCCCCAGCTCTGCCTTGGCTTGTAAAAGCCCGGGAGGAACGGAGGACATATCTACTATCTTTAAATCCTCAAGGATTTCATTCACTCCGGGCATGGCGATACCATCGACAGCGTAACGATGGGTCTCGGGGTTGAAGTGGATCATTTGGCCGCCTCTTTCTTTTTTAAGGCCGCCCACACACGGGACAGCTCGAAGTCGTCGGCGTCTTTTAATACATCACACAGCCCGTTATCTGTGCGCCAGACCTGAAAATCTTCCGGTGTCTTGAATATGGTTTGTGCCTTGGCCTTGACCTGATCGTAGACGCTCAGCACTTTAGCTTGAGGTGGTTTAACTTGGGCTGGGCGTTGCATTGTGCTTTCAGCGTCGTCATCCTCTGCGGATAAACCGACAATGGCTTGGAGTGAATAACGGCGGGCGTAGGTGATGGCTGACCCCAATGATTGCATTGTGCCGGGCTCCTCAATATACCCTTCACCTGTTTTATTCTTTACAAACTTACTTGTTATGAGTTTATGTCTCCCTGAAATCCATTGCCCGGATGAGTGCATTAACGTAGTAACTACGTAATCGCCCCGCTCGTCTGAATCAAGCGTCTGTGTGTAGGATAAGTCATTCTTCACAAGTGGTTCTTTGATCGCAATAATGACGCTGTGCAGGTCGGCGTATTTACTTTTGTAAAAGGGGTTGTCGCTGTCTTTCTTCGCGGCCTCCATCATCGCTTGGGCTTTGTTGAGTGCGGAAGATAAATCTTTGATGTCGTCTGACTTGTTCATGGGTTGCCTTTCGTTTATTAAAACAACTTCTTAAATACAGCACTTTCTTTGACGTCGCGGAAGCACTCCTGACACCATGACTCCGGCTCCTCGCATTTCAGCCCTTGGCAGGTAATGCAGGGGTAAGGAGATACATCCTCCGCCTCCACCCAGTCGCCGGAATTAAATCCGGGGAAGTCGTACACCTGGGATGATTCAAGTTGTCCGTTATGTATCATTATGGCCTCTCTTTACATATTCTCTGGAAATAGTTGTAAGGATTGTCTCTAATCCTGCATATTCGTGAAGGTTTGTATCGTGTTTAAAGTCCCACTCGTAAACACAATCCCTTATGGCGCGCTCTTCAAAATTTTCACCGAAAGCCCAAATCATACATTTCTCTGGGTATTTAATGCCTTGATCGTACAGAAAGGTTCGCCAGTGGATCATAATTAAACCTGGGATGATTCAAGTTGTCCATGGGATACGTTCATAAGTACACCCCGTATTTTTTGAGCTCTTGAGACATGAAATTAAGGTTAGGATCAACAGGCTCGTCCATGTCCACAATCGCGAGAACGTCCTTTATATGTTGAATCATGGCCTTGTACCCGTCGAATTGTTGCGTCTTGCCGTCGTAAGTAACAAGCCAGCTATACTTAATTTCTCCGTCGGGCATGACACAGACCCCGGTACCTATAGCAACCATGCTTGAAGGAAATGCTTTTCTTAAGTCTCGGACAAGTTCGCCCACTTTACTTTGTGACATGGGTTAGCCTTTCGTACTTAGCGAGGTAATCTCGCGTGATTTTCGGTAATGGTTTATTCTTAACAACATAAGAAATCCCCGCGTTGTAGGCCACGATTTGATTGGCAACTGACTCTGGTTTATTGTAGTGACGCAACATTGCGGGGATTCTTACATTTATATACCATTCTGCAACCTTGCGGTTGACGGAAGCGTCCCATAGATCATCCATAGTCAACTGATCTTTGGGGTGGAAGTTGTTCCATTCCTTCAAGCATATTGGGGTGATCTGAAATAATCCCCGGCTATCGTCCCGCTTGTTCCATGCGCGGGGATTCCCGGAGCTTTCGATCTGAGCGATGGCTTCCATGTTAATGGCCGGCTTGATCTCTTGAGCGTCAGCGTTTGCCAGAAAAAACAGGAAGAAAAACGCCCCGGCAAAAATAAGAGCCGCCAATACCCCAAAAGCCACATCTAACCAGTCTGTTTCTCGCTTCACGGGCTTAGGATAAAGGAAATTGACGTATTCCTCCGTACTCACCCCGGCAGGGTTACGAAACGCCCTGATGGCCTCTTGTTCCACCTTACGTGCTTCATTGAACTGTGCGTCAAAACTTTCGTATGATTCTTTCATTTTTCCTCCTGCGCTGGCAATAAGAACGCCGCAACCGCTTGGTTTATCTGCCATTCCAGGCTTACGCCCGTCCTCTCTTTATTCGCGTGCAATCTCTCTAAAAGCCCAATATCGCAGTTGAACCCTACCAACTTTTTTCCTGTCTCTTTCTTCCTTGGCATTTTTTCTCCTGTCTTTAGGATACGTAAATCCTTTGTTTTGTTTTTCCTCCTAAAATATCGCGTATTCTATTCCTCATCACGAAAGGATTGTCTGTTATAGTGTTGACCATCATTATTTGGATGCCCCCACTTAACGAACCCGTTCCTTGCCTCACATGACATCCGTGTATCCCGTTTGATACTAATATTTTTTTAATTTCCATAGTTGTCATCGATTATCCTCCTTTTCTTGAAATGCTTGATCGCCTCATCTATCCATAGTATGCCATTCTTATTTAAGTTTGTCAATAGTTTTTTTAAAAAAAGCTAAGAGTATTTAAGGCTATATATTAGGGAAGAAAGGCGCTCTTAGCCAGTTTCCTCATGCCAAAATTGAAAATTTTCGCCCCCCATATATAAATAAGGTTAACTTCTTTTACCCTCCCCCTTCAGACTTCCCCCTGCTTCCTAGGGGGACGGGAGGGGGTCATTACCCTACTACTCAGTGGCGTTCGCCACTATAGTAGTAGTAGGGCCTGTGGATAACTCGCATTTTTAACGTAACTACTTGGCATTAAACAAATCAGCCTGTGGATAACCTGTGGATAACCTGTGGATAACCTGTGGATAACTTTGGGGTTTTTATTATCATAAACCAATGATGATTGCGAAACATAGAACGCATAATTCTATGTTTCTTCTTGGGACTCCCCAACATTGATGACAAATCAATTTGTCATCGCCCCTCCGGATGACGTCATCCTAATAACAACAAAACGTCCATTTTTTCAAACATTTCGCTTGAACAAGCCTGTATTGTATGAAATAATTGGTATGTAATGGGTTGCTGAATGTCCTTGACTCCTTGACCGACTTCGGTCGGGGAGTTTTTTATTATGATCCTAACCATATGCCCCTCCATACGCCCGCGCAGAGATGAAATGATAAGAAGTTTCAAGCGAACAGCCCACAACGCCAAGCTCTTTATTGACGATTCAGACATGACCACGGTTGACATTATTAACCGCACATTCACAAGATTCCCTCAATATGATCATTACCATATTGCAAACGATGATTTTATATATGAAACTCAAGGATGGGATAAGATACTAGCTTCCGACGGGATATCCTATGGCAACGATTTAGTTGCGAGAGAAAATTGTTGTACGGCCCCGGTGATTAATGGAGACATTGCCAGGTGTTTAGGGTGGCTTGTTTTACCTGGGCTTACTCATTTGTACGGTGACAGAGTTCTTATGGATATCGGGCATGGATTGAACAAACTAAGGTACCACAAGGATGTTATTATTCATCACCGTCATTATATGAGTGAGCCTGATTTATATGACAGTGTGTATGAGAAAACAAACTCGAAAGAGGCATACGCTTTAGATGAGAAAGTATATCGAGAGTGGAGAAGAAACCAGATGGACGAAGACATTCGTCGGATAAGAAAGGAAATGGGATGGTAAGTCTGTTTGCGTCAAGTGTGCGAACGTGTAATTACGATGCTTTTTTTGATTCATTAGAGGGGACAGATGTAAAGTATGAAGTTGTATTTGCAGGGAATGCTCCGCCGGAGAAAGAGTACAAGAATCTTAGATATATTATAACTGGGAATATCAAACCAGCTCAATGTTATGAGATAGCTCGACGAGATTGTAAAGGCGAGGTGCTTGTCTGGGTTCCTGATGACGCCGAGTTCCATAACAATGTTATAGGAAAAGCATATCGCTATTGGATGGAAAAAAATAACAAAAAGTTAATTCTTTCGATACAGACGCGAGAGTTTTATTTGCAGAGGCCCGGGGATCTTTCCGGTCTTTGTGATATGACGAAGCACACTTATACAGGAAGCCACGGGACGCCTTTAATGGCCCCTATTGGTATGATATCCAGGGCCTATGTTGACTCTATTGGAGGGATCGATCAGCGCTATGTATGTGGGCAGTGGGACAATGATATTGTCATGCAGGCCTATCAAGATGGTTTTACCGTTGAGATATTCGGGGATAAGGATTGTTGTGTTGAGATCGACCATATAGGCAAGTTCGAGAAGATGACAGGACAAAAGGGATTTAACGCTCACCGTAAAAGACCTTTCGGAACAGGGTATGCACACGACAGGTCAATCCTTGAAACGATGTGGGGGAACAAAGGACAAAGGGAAAAACGCACACACGAAAACAGACCGTTTGTCGATAAGGACATCATGATAGAGACACAATCACATAAGGGGATTTGGTAATGGATATATCTTTGGTATTCCCTTTCCGGGATAGGATGGATGATTTGGGCAACCTTTGTGAGAGTCTTCGCAAAACAACAAAAGACAAGACACGCGTTGAAATGGTTCTTGTTGTAGATAAGTGCGATCAGAAGGTTGCCCCATTTGTGAATAACATAATGGGACACTACGATGACTTGAATATGAAGATTCTAGTAGTGGATAGGTCTGACCACCATAGCAAAGATTATTACAACAGGGCGGCAAAAGCATCGACGGGAAGATGGATATTTGTCATTAATGACGACTCGCTTTTTATGACTGACGGGTGGGATGAAATTATACATACAAGGATGAGCGAGAAAGCGAACGAGACGAAAGACGATATCCTTTTTGGAATAGTCAATGATGGCATGACCGTTAAAGGACAGGAGGCGCAAAAAAGAACGTTCTCTTGTTTTCCGTTACTCACAAGGGAATATTGTGACTTGATGGACGGTGTTTTGCTCGAAGAAATTTACACTTGGGGTGGGGACTACTGGTTAGGTCAGATATTCAGTGACCCTATCTTAAAGACACGAAGGGTTTATTTACAGGATGTTTTAGTAGACCACAACAGCCATCACAACCAAAAGCCTGGGAAAGTACAAGGGCCCAACTTCGGAAACTTTCAGCGGATTGAACGAGAGAACCCATCGACGTTTAACGGGAAGAAATTGGAAGAGAAGGTGTCATTCATCAAAAGATATATTAAAGATAAGCATAGAAAATGAGAGTTTACTTTAATGAATACAACATACCCATGAGCGGGTGTGTTTACTTGCCATTAGTGTCTGGTATGTTGTCGGCCTACGCCAAGACATTCCCGGAAATTACAGAACGCTATGAGTTCATGCGGCCATTATACAAACGACAGCATCCCAATGATATAGTGTCTCAATATGACAATCCGGACGTAGCGGCATTTAGTGTCTCGCTTTGGAATTATGAATTAAGTCTTGCGGTGGCGCGACGTCTTAAATCGAAGTTCCCGGAATGTATAACAATATTCGGAGGCCCTAACGCGCCTTTTAAAAACAAGCCGGATGGAGTGGATCACGTCGTTAACGGTGAGGGAGAAAAAAAATTTGTTAATATCCTTTTTGAGATCGCGGGAATAGAAACTCGTATTGAGGAGACGCAAGAAAAAGACTTAGACGTATACCCTTCACCATACGCAACAGGAGAGTTTGACAAGCTTCTCGACGACGACATTGAGTTTCAGGCAATCATTGAGACAAACAGGGGGTGTCCTTTTCTTTGTTCGTTCTGTTTCTGGGGACAAGGTGGGTTAAACAAGAGGTTTCGATTCCACGGGATTGATTACATCAAATCAGAGATGGAGTGGATCGCGAAGAAAAAAATCAAGTATGTTTTCTGCGCTGACTCGAATTTTGGAATGTTTAATCGCGATACAGAAACAGCCAAGGCATGGTCAGCTATTAAACAGCAATACGGTTACCCTGAAAAGGTGCGGGTGTGTTACGGAAAGAACGCGGAAGAAAGCATCTTCCAGACAGCGAAGGTATTAAATGAGTCAGGACTATGCAAGAGCGTGACGCTCTCCAAACAGACCGACAACAAGGAGGCCTTAAAGCATATCAAGCGGACAAATATAAAAAGCGAGGTCTATCATTCCCTACAGAGACGATACCTAGAAGCAGGGATATCTACGTATACAGAGCTCCTTTTGGGGTTACCTGGTGAGACACTCGAGAGCTTCAAAGAAGGCGTGCACGAGGCGTTAACTACGGAGACACAGTTATTTATATATTGTTGTACCGTTCTTCCCAACACAGAAATGGCTGATCCTGAATATCAAGTCAAGCACGGCATCAAGACCGCCAGAGTGGAGTTAACGGAGATTCACACCAAGCCAAAGCCACCGGGGTTTGTCAAGGAATATGAGGACATAATCATTGAGACCTCAACCATGACCACCGCAGAATGGCTTGAGGCATTGATTTATTCATGGAGGATGCAGGCGCAATATGTCTTCGGTGTTCCAGAAACCTATTTGGACCAGATCGCCCCATTTTTCTATGCCACGGCTGAATGGATGCTGATAGGAAGGTCAAGGGGAAGGGTAGACCCGAAGTTTGGCGATATCATATGGGAGCCGGAAGAGCTAGCTTATCTTTGGTATTGCGAGGAATCGAACCTTATTAAAGACGACCCGGAAGAGTTTGCCAAACGAGAGGTTCTATTTGGCAGAAAAAGCAAGGTAGGAAGAAAGAAATTAATAGGGATTTAGGTTGAACTAACTCATATTTTGTGCTTAGTTATATGTAAGGAGTTGTACTTATGGGGAAAAAGAAAGCAATTGACGGGGAACAAGTATTTAAACTAGCCAAACTCATGTGTACTCAACAGGAGATGGCTTCTTTTTTTGATGTCAGCGTGGATACTTTAGACCGCAGGTTTGCGGAAGAAATGCATAAAGGTTGGGAACGCGGCAAGTTGCGGTTACGTCGTGCCCAGCTAAGAGCCGCCCTAAAGGGCAATGTAGCCATGCAAATATGGTTAGGCAAGCAGTATTTAGGCCAAGCCGAGAAGGTTGAAGTCAAGAGCGACGATCTTATGAGTCAGCATATCAGCATTATTAATATCACCAAGCCCAACGGCGAATTAAAGAAATATAATAAGTTCTACCAGAGAGCGCACCTTGCCCAAAAAGATAAGTAAGAACGCCCTTTTTATCGCCTTCCTAACTTTTTTGCTTATTTTAGCTATTATCGGATACAAAGCCTTTGATAAGATCGAGTACAGCCTTGATGAGATAGGAATCTCAGCGGAATGATCCAGCTCAAGACATATATCCCACATGAAGGACAAGAAGCGTTTCATTATGCTTTAGATTATATTTGGCGGTATGTAGCCATGATCTGCGGTATCCGCGGGGGCAAGACTTTTTCAGGGGCAAGGGAGGCATTAAAGCAGTCTTGGAACTCAAAAGGTGACGGGGTTTTCTTGATTATCGCTCCTACCTACTCGATGTTAAAAAGAACCACATGGCGAGAGTTTAAGCTGGCGTGTGGGCCGTTGATTAAAGACTGTAATGAGACTGATAAGATCATCACCTTACGCAATGGGCGAACAGTCCATGGTCACAGTTCAGACCGCCCGGACAGGATAAGAAACGAAACCGCCGTAGGCTTTTGGGTAGATGAAGCTCGGGAATGTAAAGATTTCGCGCGTCTTTGGGACATCCTTTTAGGTCGAGTCCTTAGCACAGGCGGCAAGGGGTTTGTGACGTCTAGCCCCAACAGTTACGACGACTTACATGATATTTTCATTGAGCAAGATGACAAAGAATACGGTGTTGTGCGGTTTTCTACTTACGAAAATAAGACCATAGATAAAGAGGCGATTGACAGTTTAGCTAGTAAGTACGACGAAAAGACGATGCGTCAGGAGTTATTGGCCGAGTTTGTGACTTTTGAGGGGGCTGTCTATTATACGTTTGACCGCAAAATGAACGCCGGAGACTTAGCCGTTGAGAGAGCCGTTTATGACCCAACCAGGCCTATCAATCTATGTTGTGATTTTAACGTTGACCCCATGTCATGGGTGGTCACACAGTACGCCGATAGCAGGGATGGGATCATTCAAGTCCATGCGATAGATGAGATTTTCCTAAGGAACAGCAACACCCTCGAGGCGTGTAATGAGTTCAAGAGCAGGTATCCTAATCATGTGATGGGAGTCAGTCTTTACGGGGACGCCACTGGTAAGAACAGAAGCACATCAAGCCACGTGACAGACTGGAAGATTATCCAGGATGAGTTACAAAAATATGATGTTTCTATGCACGTTCCCACAAAGAACGTTAGTGAGAAAGACAGAATCAACGCCGTTAATGCTATGCTCTGCAACAGCAAGGGCCAACGGCGGGTCTTAATTAATCCTAAGTGCAAGAACCTCATTAGAGACTTAGAACAGGTCACGTACAAAGAAGGCTCTGTCCAGATTGACAAGAATAAAGATTTGAGATTAACCCATCCTTCGGATGCGCTCGGGTATTTCATCGAAAGGGAATATTCGCTAAATAAAGACCGATTTGTAGGGCTAAAAATTTAGAAACTTAACGGGCTGATCACCTGTTGATCCAACAAGTTTAAAAGGCACAATTCCTGCGCAGGGGAAGTGTGCCTTTTTTGTTGGAGAGGAAGCCATGCCAAACATAAAACACCTAGCAGAGAATCCACACCCCATCTACGTCAGAAACCATGCTTTTTGGCGGTTTCTTTTAAATAGCTATGAAGGCGGTATAGACTACAACGGGGCTATGGTGGATGAGAAATCAAACGATGTTAACGGGATTGAGGTCAGAGTAAATGGTGAGGCGTTACGAAGCACGGCAGACACAAACCTTTTCAGGCACGCCAGGGAGAGGAATGATTCGTATTTAGAACGCGTTGATATGAGTTATTATTACAACTTTTGTGCGCCTGTGATTGACGTATACACGAACCACTTATTTAGACATGGCGTTGTTGGGGACTTTGGGAGCATCGATAAGCTGGTAGAGGCGAAGGCAAAAGATATTGATAGGAAGCAAGGATCGATTGAAGAAGTCAGGCGCGAGTTGGCAGAGGTAAGCCAGATTTACGGGCATTCGTTTGTGGTAGTCGATTCTCCGATGGTGGATAAAGAAATCTTCAGTTTACAAGATCAGATTGACAATGACGTGTTTCCTTACCTGTCCGTATGGCATCCTCAAAATATTATTAATTGGTCTTTGGATGCTTTTGGTAGGCCTTATTTTGTTCTAACCAAAGAGACTGTCGATACCATGACCGACCCGATGGCGAATGCCGACAAGAAAAATCGTTTCCAGAATAGATATAGATTGTGGACAAGGGACGAATGGTTTGTGTTTGGGCATGATTATGAGCAAACGGCAACAGGGAGGCATGGTCTTGGGATAGTGCCGATTGTTTGTGCTTTTGATAAGCAGTCGAAGAAAGCCGAAAACTTTTTAGGAGTATCGTTTATCGCGGACATTGCTTTCATTGCCAGAGACATTTATAACGTATCAAGTGAGTTAAGGCAGATATTACGGGATCAGACGTTTAGTATTCTCGCCTTACAAGGGGACGCGTCAGATTATCCGCTGGTTGAGGTCGGGACAAGTAAGGGGCTTGTGATCCCTCGGGATGTACAGATGCCCCAGTACATCGCCCCGCCCCCGGCTCCGGCCGAGACTTTGATGAAGCATATTGATAACCAGGTCAGCAAAATATTCCAAATTGCAAAACTTGAGGGGGGGTCAGCCTCGTTTAAAGGCCAGTCTGCGATAGATCAGTCTGGTGCATCGAAGGCGTGGGATTTTAATCAAACAAACTCAGCTCTAGCCATGAAAGCCGGGAATATGGAAGATGCGGAGATGAAGATATGGAATATCTGGGCTAAGTGGCAAGGTAAAGAGTTTGACGGGTCGGTTGTTTACCCCAGGGATTTTTCTGTGCAGTCTTTAAAGCAGGACTTAGATGAGGCTGAGCAGACTATGAAGATGAATATATCCAATGAGTTTAATAAAGAAATCAAGAAGGCGATAGTTAGGAAGAAATTCCCGCGGCTTCAGAAGGAGGACCTTGATAAGATAGATTCTGAAATAGAAGCGGGACAAACCACGGGCAATTCTTTGATCAACAGATTGCCCGGCTTATTTAATAAAAACGCTGACTCTAGCGGTAATGGAGGGATTTAAAATGGCAGAAGTGACACCAGAATTACCAGTGGCCGAAGTTAAAACAGATGTTAAGATGCTCACCCCTGAGCAGGTTAACCATATTGTTGAGGAGCGTCTTAATCGTGAACGATCAAAGTATGCTGACTACGACGACTTAAAGAAGTTCCGCAGTGAGCATGATAAACAAGCGGACGAGCTGAAACAGAAAGAACTTGAGTCAAGGGCCGAATACGACAAACTCAAAGAGTCTTGGATTAGCAAGGAAAATGAATATAAGACACTCATTGGGAACAAAGAACACGAGATCGCGAGCATGATGGTTGATAACGCTTTAACCAATGAGGTGATGAAAAATAACGCTTACGGGGACGCTGTGCAATTAATCAGAGCGTCAACGGTGATTAAAGACGGTAAGGTCTTTGTTAAAGGAAAAGACACGAACGGATTCGATACAGAGTTACCCGTTGATGAAGGGGTAAAGAAGTTTCTTGAGTCCAAACCGTATTTATTGAAGTCTACGGCTAGAGCCGGATCCGGGACGGCGGGCGCGGCCCCGTCGGTTATGGGTAGTGGTGAGGACTTGGCAGACCAGTTAATGAAGGCAAGGTCTGTGGGTGACTTCACGAAAGCTAATGAGATCAAGAAGGCTATTAGAGCCAAGAATAATTTATAAGGAGTTGAGAGAATGGCTAATGAAACGACAGTAACAACGCTAACCGAAGCGGTACCGGTCATTAAAGAGGTCGCCATGCTTGAGCTGGACGACGGGTCTATTATTGCGCCTTTAGTACGGAACATTCCTTTCCCTGGGCCTGGGGTGCAACATGATACGCCGTTTATCACACGGTTAACCTCTGAAGCGGACGACAGCCTTGCTAATCAGGCTCTCGATTCAGGTACGAGCGACGAGACCTCTCCGTCAAGTGCAACGGTTGGGGTGCATGGGTGTACTGTTCTCTTGAAAGAGATCGCAGTTTTGGCAACGCCTGGGGAACTGGGAGCTATTGCTGGTCAGTTGATCGGGCAAGCGGTGGTCAAACGGCAAGAGCAGGACTTGGCAACTTTGTTCGCTTCCTTCACGCCAAACGAAGGTAGTGCTAACGTCGATATCACCGTTGACGATCTGTATGGAGCGTATAAGTCGCTGCGTAAAGGGATCGCGCCGTTACCGTATAACCTCGTTCTTACTCCTGGACAATTCTGGGGTACAGCTGGTGTTATACAGCTATTTGAGACGGTTTCTGGAAAGATCAATTCTCAGGCTCTCGGATCAGTGCAAGAGGACATTGCGCGAAACGGTTGGTCTGGGAGGGTGCTTGGGTTTGATACCTACACCACGAACAACATCACGGTTACTTCTAACAACGCCAGCGGCGCGGCTTTCTCGCGGGATGCTATTAAGTTAGTTATCAAGCGTGGGTTCCGCATTGACGTTGATCCTTTGGCTTCTAGCGGTACGGAAGTAGGGGCACAGGTCACAGGAACGGCGATGTGGGGTGAGGCTATCCAACGAAATCAGCATGGCGTTGAAATGCAGTTCAACGAGGAAGTCTAAGAATACCTAACGGGGGGCTCCGGCCCCCCGGTTCTACCCGGAGGGGGTTATCAATGGCAAAAGCAGGTTTACAAGCAGAACTAGAAATGTTACGGGCAAAGGTCGCTCAGTTGGAGTCCGTACCGAAATCGGCTCCTAACTCGATTCTTGACGAGATCGGCAAGGCCCGGAGGATTGCGAAGAAACAAGGCCAGGCGAATAATATCCAAGTCAGGGATGTCGATGACCATAAGAACATCACGCTATACACTTGGTTTAATAAGCACATTGTTGTCCATCCTGCTAATGCGGTGGCGATGATGAGTTACTACTACGGACATGGGATTGAGTTGTTTACTGCCCCGCGCACGCAGGAGCAAATTGAAGAATATAAGTCTAGACCTGATGTCAAGGCCAGGTTAGAAGCCAACAGGAAACGCCGAGAGAAGATGAAGCGGCGTTCTAGCGGAGACAGTGTTGAGGAGATCGGGAAGATTATTGCCCAGGAAACAGGACGGGCGGTTGCCTCATTAACCCAGGTTAAAGAGCGTGTATGATTCTACAAGATACAAGATGGATACCGTATTACAGGAAGAAGATCAAATGCCCTTTGCATCATGTGGTCATTCCTGGCAGGCACGCTTTTAAGATCGTTCCTAATGAGTTGGCAAAGAGTTGCACATTAACAGACGCAGAGTTAAAGCGGTTTGGTATAAGAAAGTGGAAGTATGCAAGAGACAGGTTTGGCAACAAGATACCAGACTACAACAACCACTATCAACCAGAGATATCGGCGGCTTTCGCGATCGAGCATATATATGACCCGTTAAGGCCGCTGTGTCAGAAGTGTAGAAAGTGTCTAGAGGGTTCGGGCAGTATTAATCTAGCCGCTATTAGCAGACTAAAGGGGGAATGATGAAGACTTTGTATCCTGTCATCCAGCTCATACCTCCTGGCACGTCAGACAGCATTTTTAGCCGTGAACATAAGGTCTTAAATTGGCAGATACCATTTCAAGCAATAACAGCGTCAGGGGAGGCAATTACAACGGAAGCGGGAATTAACATAACCACAGAAGCCGGGGACAATTTGGTGACAGAATGAAACAACAATTCCTCAAAGGCAAGACCGAAACGATTAGGCTCACCGTATACCAAAACAACCGTCCTATTATTCCCACCTCAGGGACAGTAACGCTTTATAATCCATCAGGTTCTGAGATACAAGCCAGCACCGCGGTAACTGTTAATTCCACGACGGGAGAGATGACCTACTCCCTTACAACAACCCACACCGCAACACTTGACCTGAACTACAAAGCAGAATGGTCTTATGTTCACAACAGCACAACATATTATGAGACACAGTTATTTGATGTTGTCAGGTCTGTTTTGTCTGTTCCTGTAACAGATGACGACTTGTTCTATGAGCTTGAAAGTCTTAGAGCCACAGCGTCACAGGCTACGGGCACAGCCACTTCAGGGGGATCATCTACGCTCTTAGACACTACGAAACGAAAAGAGCCTGACGATTACTGGAAAGGCGGGACTATTGAGATTATAAGCGGGACAGGAGTAGGACAGAAGCGCACCATCACCGGATTCACTCAAAGTTCTTCTACGTTGAACGTAACCCCCGCCTTTGTTACAACCCCTGATACGACAAGCATTTACTCAGTCGTGCGATCCTATACAGACAAGATATTACAGGCATTTGAAGAGTTAAACCAGATGATCTATAACAAGGGGAAACGGAGTCATCTTATTATTGAAAGCTCACAGATCAAAACAGTCTTAATCTACCTCACGCTTGAGAAGATATGTCGCGATTTGTCAGATCAGCTTGACGATAAGTGGGACAGGTTGTCCGCTACTTACATGGAAAAGTTTAAAGAGCATTTTAACAACATCGTGCTTGAGTATGACGAGGATGAGAGCGGGACAATAGAGCCGGGAGAAGAACAACAGGGATTAACAGGGTTTAGGATATTCCGTACATGATATCAGTCGCTATCTTAGCTTGGAATAATTTATCTACGGTCAAGGAAAGCCTTGAGATCTTATTCAACGACCTACCAAGCATTGAGGTTGTTGTTGTGGATAATGGTTCGACCGATGGGTTATTCGACTTCATGATGAATGAGATGGTTTCACGTGAAACATTGAATTATATCCATAATGACGAGAATATGGGTATATCGGTAGGAAAGAATGAGGGGATCAGGGCTTGTGAGGGTGACTATATTTTACTTTTAGATGGGGATATTGTTCCCGTGAAAGGGTCTGTTCATTGTTTGTATAAAAAAATGAACGATTTAGGGATAAGAGCCCTGGGGTTTAAACCGACAGCCTTCACTACAGATAAAGGCCCGAGCGGGTCGCCCATAGAAGAATATTGTCACGATATTGTGAACATTAAGCCTGTTAAGTCTCATGCTATCTACTACGGGATGTTTCATAGGGATGTTTTCTATGAGCATAACTGTTGGCTTAGAGAAGATGGCGTATTTGGTGAGGTTGGTTATGGTTGGGAAGATTATGACTTCTATCAACAGATGAGTAAGGCGGGCATCACACAATATCACGGGGACATCAATAAAAAGGGCGGGCGGTATTACCATGAAATTAACTCGTCTATTAAGCTGATGGGACATGATAAGTACGTAGAGACATCTAAAGCCAGGCACGCAGTATACCAGGAGGCATGGTGTTAGACAGCGTAATCCATAAACACGTCGACGCATTGGATGAGATTGAGACGGATATGTCTAAAGAGTTAGACATATTGTTCAATCAGATTGACATTGAATTATTAGTTGCTAACACTAGTGGTGTATTAGAACAGTTCACGAATGATGTTAAGAGCTTATTGATTGATCGGTATGCTCCCAGGGCGGTCGAAGAAGGCGTTAAGTTTGCCCAGGTCGTTGAGAAGCTCAAAAGAGATATTGTGATTGAGGACACGGACAATCCTCATCTGAATAAGGGAGAGATTGTTGATAAAGGCCCAGATTAAATTTAACTTCAATGCGCCTAATGTCGATTTAAGCAATGAGTTGCTTACGGTAGCGGAGAAGCTCTTTATCCCGGAGATTCAAGGGAATATCACGTCTGGCAAAAGTATACGGGGGGGGAGATACGATCCACTAGCTCCTTCTACGTTGCGCATTCGGTCAAAAAAAGGGCAAGGGTTCACTCCATTAAAGGCAACGGGCATATTGAGAAAGTCGATTGTTTCAACCCGCATAGCCAACGGAGCCAGGATATTTATTGAAGGACAACGCGGCCCTATTGGGGATATTCTTCAGAATGAAGGTGTCAGGACGAAGTCAGGCCGAAGGAGATTTAATTTCTTCGGCATTAATGCCAAGATGGAGCGCAAGGCCCTGATATTTATGCGGGAAGAGCTGAAAAAAAGGTTGCGTCGTGGCAGATGAAAACTTGTTTAAAGAGCTTGAGTCCAGAGAGTTAGAGTCTCTTGATATATTCCTCGCGGCTAAGGCTGGTAAAATGGCGATCACATTAGACGAGTATTTACAAACACGGCTATTAAACGGAGCCAGCCGCGAGGCACTTTTAAACGATCTCTTAGATGACCTTGAGAACGGAGGGCGTATCTTTGGCGAGTTTCGAAGGTCAATAAGAGCGACAGCAAACGGAACGATTCATCGATTTCGAGATATCGGCCAGTTCTCAGAAGAAGGGGTAGACCAGAAATATAGATGGGCGGCGGTCTTGGTTAATACATGCCCAGACTGTATTGACAGGCATGGCACGTTGAAATCCTGGGAGGAATGGGAAGCCGACGGGTTGCCTCGTACAGGAATGACGGTATGCAAAGAGAATTGTCGGTGTGTTCTGATCCCTGAAGATTCGATTGATCTCCAGCCTGTTTTACGAAAAGGGAGGCCATGAGTTATACCGCCATCAAAGACGGGATTGTCGGGATATTGAAGGGGCAGGCTTTTGTTGAGTCCCCGGAGATTGCAAATTTCGACAACGCTTCAACAAGTCTATATGGGAACGCTTTTATTATCAGGTGCGAGAGCGGGGAGATTGACGCAGACCGTGGCGATGTTAATGGGCGGTTCTTTGATCGTCAGTCATGGTCCATCCAGATAGCATGGGCAAGGAGCGCGCATAATGACACAGTCAACCGGGATGAAGCGCACAAAGCCCGTGAAACGTTGCAGGCCAAGTTAGACAACCCGGCAAACACATCTTCATTTGTTCGGGAAATGAGATATCAAGGATTCTTACTGGAGGAGCTGGACAACTTCATCCTTTTAACAATAAATTTGGAAATCATCGACGTAATAACGCTTACATAGGGGGAATGAAATGGTTAAGTTAAAAAGAAAGACATTGGTGCTGGCAAAGATCGAATCAAGTTATGGAGTTGACCCAACCCCTACGGTGGCGTCAAACGCGATACTTACATTAAACGCAGAGATCAAAGAAACCTTTGAGCAAGCCCCTAGAGACATTCAGATCACTTCGTTAACAAAGAAGCAGTTTGTCGGAGCGAAGAAATTTGCTGAGGTAACGTTCTCAGCTGAGGTCTCAGGTTCAGGTTCAGCCGGGACAGCCCCGCGTCTTGGGACGTTGTTGCGAGGGTGCTCAATGGCCGAGACGACCATATCTTCAACGAGCAATGAGTACACACCGACATCATCCAGCCAAGAATCGGTCACGTTATATGTGTTTATGGACGGTGTGCTTCACAAGGTAACGGGAGCGATGGGCTCGTGGAAATTGACTTCTATCGCAGGCCAGCAGGCCGTCTTTGAGTTCAAGTTCATGGGCATTTACAACACTCCTACAGATACAGCTCCTGGAGCGGCGACGTATGATGGGAATGTCGATTCTCCTCCGTTAGTTACAAGTGCAACGCTTACTTATAACAGCACGGCTTTTGTGGTCAATCAGATTGATATAGACATCGCTAATAGCGTTGTCGCCAGGCCATCTGTGAACGCTTCAACAGCTATCGCAGGGTTCCATATCACAGACCGTAATCCTATAGCCTCTTTTGATCCTGAGGCTGAGTCTGTGGCAACGTATGACTTCAACGCTGATATTCTGACGACCCCACGTGATTTTACATTTACAATCGGGTCAAGCGCAGGTAACCGCGTTGTGGTTGATATTCCTAAGTTCAACCCAACGGAGTTAACATACAGTGACAGAGACCAAACACTTGTTAAGACAGTCAACGGCCAATGTTCAGACGGGGGAAGCGCTGACGATGAAATCTCCCTCCTCTTCAATTAGTAGCTGGACATGTGGGTGCGGGAAAGAAGCGGAATACCGGGAAGTCTTAGGCGGGGTTGAAAAATGTTTATGCTGGGATTGTTGGGATGTGGAGAAAGGGTTCAGTCCTGCCAGCCACTAAGCAATCCGTCATGAAAGTAGACATACATCGAGGTATAGACCCATTGTTCATGTATATGGTTCATAAATACAGATCGGTTTATATGAGATGGAACCCCAATAGATGCCTTTGTCTCTTCATGCGTCATTCCGATTGCAAGACGCCCAGCCAGGATATCATTTCTAATAGAAAATCTAGTTTCGGGATGCGTTTCAATATATTTATTGCGTCTGTCTTGTTTCACCTCAGCAAAGTAGCCTTGCGGGTCTTTCATAAACCCAAGATAGTCATATTTATATTGTTTTCCAGATATAGGCCCGATGGCTGGCGTAGCGCAACCTGTTAATATTAATAAGCATATAAGTAGAGTGGTTTTCATACTCTAAGTATACCATAAAAACCAATGAAAGGCAGGGCCGTGATTAAAGGAATTAATATCGATGAAAGAATCAACTTTACACCTACAAGCGATGTGTCTGAGCCTAAGACAGTCTTTGTGCTTCGACCGTTAACTAGTGCTGAGTTAATAGGATATGGACAGCTTGTTAACAATGGGAAGTTAGAGACTGTTGGCGATGATACAATTTGTTTGTTGGAAACTTGTATTGTCGAGATTAAAAACTATGATGGGTTCACCGATAAACGCGACATCATTAAGTCTCTACCTGTGGATGTGATGATTGAGTTGGTTTCCAAATGTAATGAGATAAATCATATGTGGGGTAATGACAGAAAAAACTCATAGCGGCCATATTCCACCAATGTGATCGGGAGTGTGTGCCGTATAAAAACAAAGATCACCCCATCAAAGGACGTTGGCAAATAGACGAATATGAGTTTAACCGTTGTCCACATGAAAGCATTGATAAAGATATTTTCATATGGATTCGGGCATTCAATCTTTTTAAGGCTGGCATATTGCCTAATACCGGGGGATGGTTGAACCAGCCTAATAAATATATTGAGATCATGAATTTTATCGAGAATGTAATAAGGACACACGAGAGTGGCAAATCAACTAATAATTGACCTGAAGTTAAATGACACGGCATCCGCTGGATTAAATAAGGCAAAGAATAATGTCACAAGTTTTGCCGCGAAAGCTAAGGCAAGTTTTGTTGAATTAGCGGCGAAAGTATTCATTGTCCAGCAAGCATTCCGCGCACTGAACTCAATTATTGGAGGAGTTATACGGGCCGCCACAGAACAAGAAGATGCTATCAAGCGTCTTAACTCCGCATTGCAGATCCAAGGCACTTTTACCGAAGAATTATCGAAAAAATACCAAGACTTCTCACAAGAGCTTCAAAGATCCACGCGGTTTGGTGACGAAGCCATACAAGGCCTGATACAACAACTTATATCTGTTGGTAACGTTGGTCCTGAGTCTATGGAGCGCGCTACTCGTGCGGCTATTGACTTTGCGGCGGCTACTGGACGAGACTTGAACACAGCGGCCTTGACTGTAGGCAAGGCGATGACAGGTTTTACTGGTGAGTTGTCCAGGTACGGGATTATTATTGATCAAAATATTCCTAAGACTGAAAAGGCAAAAGCCGCTTTAGAAGCCATGGAGAGGCAGTTTGGCGGGTTTGCCCAGAAAGAAGTCAACACATTCTCTGGACAAGTCGCGCAGTTATCTAATGCGTGGGGGGATTTGACTGAAGAATTAGGACTATTTGTCACCGGGTCAAAGACTTCCGTAGAAGCTGTCAAGAAGATCAAGTTTGCTGTCGAGGAGGCAACGCAAGGTCTTCGAGACTTTCGTGACTTAATAGATAAAATTGGTGTTATCGGCCTTGCAGTGCCTGCGGTGGGGTTTGCTAAGATTGCCTTGGCGATACAAGACGCCAAACGTGAGAATGAAGAATGGGTTAAAGGGCTTGAGGACGGTAATATATCTCTGTCCGAGATGGATACATTATTATCCCGGGTTAATGAGGCTCTTGCTATAAGAAATGAAATACAACAAGAATCCATTGATATCAATAATGCTATTGCCGAAGCTGAGGCCTTACGACAGAAGCAAGCTGAAGATAATGCTACCAGGATTTTGGAGAACGTTAAAACGAATGCCCAGAGTCTAGCCAACTCAATTAGTTCGGGATTCAGCAGTTCTTTATCTAGTCTAATAACAGGATCTAAGACAGCAAAAGAGGCTTTCTCTGATCTCGGAAAGTCTATGATAAAGATTATTGCAGACTACATAGCACAAACCATTATTGCAAAGACCATAGGCGAGGCTATACAAAAAGTATCAGTTGCTGCGTCTATTGTACAAGCTAAAATCTTAGAGAAAGCGTGGCAACCAGCGGCAGTGTTCGCCTCGATTGCTACTGCTGGCGGTGCGGCGGCGGCCGGGACTGCGGGTATTATAACCACATTTGGCGTCGCTACCGCCCTAGCTAAGGCTTCGAGTGTTGTTCCGTTGGCCGAAGGCGGTATTGTCACAAAACCGACTGTCGCTCTTATTGGTGAGGCTGGCCCAGAGGCCGTTATCCCATTAAATAAGCGTAGAAATCAGGGGTCGCTTGGATCAGGTAACATTTCTTTCGGAGATATTATCATTCAAGGCTCCGTCGATGAACGAAACATTGACAGCCTCAGTGAGCAACTAGGCTTAGCAGTGGCAAACAATATGCGTGTGGCGAGGGGGATTTAATGCAGGCAGATATCAAGATCAGCCCAGAGAATTTATTGCCTTGGTCGTATATGGAGGATTGGGAGAACGGCACGTCTTCGGCTCCAACGGAGCACGTGTTGAGTGGGGCAGGGGCTTCCATTGCTCAAGAGTCAAGTATTGTAAAACACGGGACATATAGCGCAAAGCTGACAAGAAGCGGCACAAATTGTGCCTTTTATTATGACTTACCAAACTATCAAGATTATATAGGCAAAACGGTTATCTTTGGAGCATGGGTTTATGCAACAGTAGCATCTAGGGCGCGTATTCTTGTGAGCGACGGAACATCGTCAAGCAATTCGTTTGACCATAGCGGGAACGGATCATGGGAATGGTTAGAAGTCACGCCCGCTTTCCAGGTAACAGCAACGGCCGCGAATCTCAGATGTCAATTCCAAGTTAATACGGGTGACACATCAGCCTATTTCGACGGTGGGATATTGTGTGAAGGGGATAATACATTTACCGTTCTAACAGATTATGTTGACGTTCAATCTTGGAGCGCAAGAAAGAAGATACTGGGGAAGTCTTACGGATTAACGCGCAGGGATGGCTCAAAGATTCCTAGAACGCAGTATGACGAGTTGATGATTAAGTCTAAAATGTTGGCAATAGGAGCAACGGCAACAGCCGCAAGAACAAATAGCGATACGGTCATTAAAGCATTAAGCGGGTTTAGAAATAAACCAGACGGCGATACAGAGCAGAAAGATTTGTTTTTGTTCAATGACAGGTATCTTCGCGTGCACTCAACGGGATCGATAGCCCTTGATTATCAACCGGGGCTTATTTCTATTCCTATTGATGCAAGTTTTGTTGCCCCAGAACCTTATTATAATTATATCAACAAAACACGCAGTGCTACAACAATCAATACAAGCCCGAAGACTTTTAGTATAACAACGGCGGGGACCGCTATAGTGCGCCCATACATCACTCTGACCGCAGGAGCAGCTAATATTACAGCGACAACTATTGAAAACTTGACAACGGGTCAGTCATTTAGTTATTCAGGTACAATAACTTCAGCGCAAGACTTGACTTGGGATGCTGATATATTAACAGTCGAGAACAACGGCACGGATGATCTAGGAAACTCATCAGGAGATAGACAATTAATCCTCGTCCCTGGGATTAACAATATGAAGGTAACTATCACCGGGGGCAGTACGGATTCTGTTATTAGGGTTGATTATAGGGACCGGTGGGCATAATGGAGTTTCAGGTTCTTCTGTCAGACAGAAGTTTTAACGTTGTTGATGACATCACTGATATTATACAAGGTCTTCGGTGGGATTATAACCGCATAGGAGGATGTGGGAACTTCAGTTTCTCTGTGCCCATACGTTTCTGCGAGTCTGTACAGCTTGGGGGAAACTTTAATATTAAAATATACATCAGGAACACATCAAACACATTTGATCTTAGGTATCAGGGGAGAATTGAGAATAGGGGTAATGATGTGCGCCATGACGGAGAGAACATAACAATAAATGGCACAGGATACCAGTCTGAGCTTGCCGACATATATGTTGACCGTGACTATACATCGACGGAGATAAGCGTCATCGTGAAGAGCATCCTTGATAATGACATCACTCCTAATACCAATATTACATATTCAGCGGGGGACTTGACAGCGACATCTTTTACGCCGGATTCGTTAAGTTTTAACACAGATGCCCTATCAGCCATGCAGACACTCGCGGACATTGTTGGGTCGCGAGAATGGGGTGTTGACAAGGATAGAAAGTTTTTTTTTAAGCAAAGGTCTTCTAGTGTTGGGTTCAGGTATCCATTAGGTGGAAAGGTAACATCTTTCAAGTTTGACACATCAAGCCGGGACATTGTCAACCGGGTTGTGGTCACTGGTGGTGATGTGAGCGGAAGCCCGTTTACCCGGGTTGTGAATGACGCCCAGAGTCAGTTGAAATGGAAACGTAGGGATAAGGTTGTTCAGAATAGCGCGATAACGACAAATGCCGTTGCGGATCAATTCGCTGACGCGATTTTCACAGAGTTTAGTGATGTCGTCCGCAAGGCGCAGGTGGAAATACTCGATGACACCCAGATTGAGGCGACCATTCCTATTCCACTATTACAGGTGATCGGAAAGGGCGCAACGTATGGGACAAAGAAATACGGTACAGGGATGTACAACGCCATATTAAGCCATCAAGTCAACCGAGTATCATATCAAGTCGACGATGCGGGAGTGATAGTGACAAAAATTCAATTGGGGCAGTTACGACCCGACTCCGCAGAGAATATTAGTCAGATTGAATTTAAAATAGATCAGTTAAGGCAACAGGGGGTTTAAATGGCAGATTATCCCGGAACTATAACAAGCTTTACAACGAAGACAGATAAAGAAGATTTATATTCAGCCTCACATATAAACGACCCTCAAAGCGAAATTGTTGCTATAGAAACGGAGCTTGGGACAGACGTCGCAGGATCGGCAACGGATTTGAAGACGAGACTTGCTGTGTCGCTAGCGAATACTGGAGCGATTGCAAACGGGACGTCGTTCCCCGTGTCCCCAACACCAATAGACGGGCAGATATTCTATAGAACGGATGAAGACACTTTATATGTTTATAATGGGTCATCCTGGGAGTCCGCGCCGTCGTTTACAGCAAGAGCATTTTCCTTTTGTTTTGGGGGAGATTATACAGTTAATGACTATGGGGTTGTCCTAAGTGACAGCGCAAATCCAACAGCGGCAGAGATTCAGAAATTGTCTTGGGCTGTACAAGGTACTACATTTAGAAGCATTATAAAATCAAAATTTAAGAAGTTAGCAGGCGTTAGCACAATAACATGTTATGCGAGGATTGCTAACTCTTCGGGAACATCCACGGTGCAGGTTACTATTGGGGGGAATGTCGGGTCTAATACAAGAACAACATCGTCAACATTGGATTGGACGACTTCCTTCACTGTTGATGTCTCGGGATTATCTAATGGAACGGTCTATGACATGTCTGTTGAGTTAAAAGCTCCTGGGGCAACGCCGACGGTTATGGACTCAATTGTAGGATTCGCAAGTTAACAGGGGGGAACATGAAAAGATTATTATATTTTATATTTTTTATTTTGTTGATTGCTTCCCCTTCTTGGGCACAGCTAAAGATCACAGAGCTCACAAACGATGCGAGCCCGACTACTGATGACCTTTTAGTGACTGTAGATGACCCATCAGGAACCCCAGCAACAAAGAAGGCGACTATCGGAAACGTTCTCGTCGATGGGAATATCCCGGATACGATCACAATTGATCTATCGGCAACGGCGACCGCCTTAGCGGCAGACCCGGCAAATTGTTCAGCGGGGGAATCGGCTGGTGGTATAACGGCGGCAGGCGTTGCGGAATCTTGTATTGATCCTATTGTTTCCACAGAGATAGACACTTATTCAGAACTGAATACGATAGTGGCAGACGTGACGTTAACGCATAACGGGCTGATTGACACCTTTAGTGAGATTGACGCCATTGTTGCGGACAAGACGCTTGTAAATACGGCGGACGCCCAGACAATATCTGGTGTGATCACGTTTAGTACAGTGCCTATTTTACCAGCGAGTACCATTGACGCGATCACGGAGATTGCAGGGGCGTTACGGACCGGTGACGGGGTGACGCTTGTGACAGGGAAGGCGACCAGCGGGAAATGCGCGCAGTGGGACGCCAGCGGGAACTTGGTTTCTGCGGCTGATTCTTGCGGCACAGCTTCTTCGCCATTAACGACCAAAGGGGATATTTATACCTATGACACCGCAGACGCCCGGTTACCTGTTGGAGCTGATGGAACAGTTCTTACAGCGGATAGCGCGCAAGCCACGGGTGTAAAATGGGCGGCTTCAGGCGGGTCGGGCGATGTTACCGCCGTTGGGGATTGTACGGGAGCTGATTGTTTTACGGCTGGGGGCACGGGAAACACCCTATATTTCGAGGGTGCAACAATTGACAGCTTTGAATTGCTTCTAACATCTGCGGATATTACCAGCTACAGCAAGACAGTCACGATACCGAACGCGTCAGGAACAGTAACTCTAAATGAGAGCATTGACACCTACGCAGAACTTAATGCTATAACAGCCGATGTAACGCTCACGCATAATGGCTTGATAGATACCTATTCAGAACTCAATACAATCGTGGCCGACCAGACGCTTACGCATAATGCGTTGATAGATACATATTCTGAGCTAAACACTATAGTGGCCGATCAAAC
>JAAOEI010000172.1_pt1 | contig 27164 bp, 28 predicted proteins | sample 7059261 | NCBI WGS metagenome assembly JAAOEI01 (sample SAMN14008812, study PRJNA610033) | viral metagenome | isolation source: viral particles filtered from seawater | place: China: Hangzhou Bay, Yangshan Deep Water Harbour | collected 2017-10-31 | reverse complement strand
GCTCGCACAGCCGCTTGACCGCGTTCGCCGTCATCGCCTGGCCCCGCTGATAGGCCGCCAGCGCCTTAGCCGCGTCTAGGGCCTCACTGGTGATGGCTGGCGGGGTTGCGGGCTGCGCCGGGGCCTGGCCGAACGCGGGCGATGCCAGCAAAGCCATAGCGCAGATCGCCGCTATCGTCTTTCTGTCGAGCATGGTTGGTACCTCAAGCTTGGGTGACAGCCGCCGCAACGCTACGGCAGGTCTCGTCTAGCGCCCAATGACAACGGTATGACAAGGGCTTGGCCCTGTACTGCGAGCTAGACGCATTCCACCGCACTAGCGTTAAGCAAGAGACGTGCCAAGCCTAAGCCATTGACATCGTTGGTCATTTGCTGTGCCATGCAAGGAGCGTGCCACCCCAATGATATCAACGACTTACCGCAGCGCAACATCGAGGGGGTGGGGGCCGGCAGCACAGGGACCCCCGGCGCGGCGCGGCGGGGACCCGCGCCACTAAAAATTCCATAATTCCCGGGGGAATTTTGCAAGACTGTAGCCGCGTGTTGACAACATCGGCCGGCCCCGGTATAACAGCGGTGGAGGGATTGGATGGCAAAATTTAACATTTTCACCGGAAACCTGTCGGGCGGCCCGCTCGCCAGCGTCTACGAGCACGCGCTCTGGATTGAGAACGGTCTCCGCGAGCTGGGCCACGATGTCACGCGCGACGACAAGATTATCTACCCGGACCGCGAGAACATCTTCTTCGAGTGGTTCGTCCCGGGCCAGCCCGGCGGCATACAGGAGAAGTTCCTGGAGTTCATGGTCGGGCCGGCGCGGAGCTACCCGTACACCATCGTCGTCACCGAGAAGTGCAACGGCGGCAGCTTCAACCAGTCGAAGACCGGGCACTTCGGGACGCATGTGCGCTGGCAGCGCTTTACGAGGGTGGCCCGCCGGGCGCGCCGGCTGTGGACGTTCGTGCCAGAGGACCGCTCGCCGCTGTCCTTCGTCTGCCCGCGCGTCGGCCACCTGGAGCTGGGCTACTGCAAAGCGCTGGAGGACTTCGGCGCCGAGCACACGGTCGACTTTGCCCTGTTCGGCAGCGGCACGGAGGAGCGCGCCAAGCTCGTCCAGGAGCTGCGGAGCCGCGGGCACTCTGTCGCCTATCCGGCTAAGATACTGGAATGGCGCGAGAAAGAGAAGGGCCAGCGGGCCGCGCGAGTTGTCCTGTCGCCGCGCATCTGGGGCTGGTTCCCAATGCCGAGCGGTAGCCGGCCGGCGCGGGTGATGCACACCGACAGCGCCTGCGCGGTCGAGCTGTGCCCGAATATGACGCGCCCGCCGGTCTTCTGCCCATACAACGCCGAGGGCCAGAGCTTCGCCGACTTCGCGGTCGAGGTCCTGGGAAACTACCGCCCCCTGGCCGCGAGGGCGACTGAGCGCTACCGGACGGAGATGCCGGGGATCGCCGGGTGTATCGAGGCCTGCCTTGACGCCAGCGGCGGTGCGGAGTATCGTAAGTCTTAACCCGGAGGGCCTCATGAAGCGCCTGTTCGCTGTCGTCATCCTCGTGCTCTACGCAATGCTGTGGGCTTCTGCCGCGCTCGCCCAGTCCCTGCCGGACGGTTGCGGCCAGAACCCGGCCGGCTACGCGCGGTACCTGCAGGAGAAGTTCGGCGAGAAGCCGCTCTGGTCTGGCGTCCCGGAGGGCCGTGACGGCGAGGTCGAGGAAGGCGTGAAGCTCTACGGCTACGTGAACCCGGACACTGGGACGTGGACGGTCTTCGCCGTGCGCGGGGGCGTCTACTGTATCGCCAAGGCGGGGCGCGGCTTCAAGCCCGACAGCCAGGGACCCGACGGTGGGCTTTGAGCCAAGGACGCGAACTCCTGCGGCGCGCGGAGGCAGAACGGCTGAAGGGCCTGCGTGGTCCGGCCGCCGACCGCTTTCGCAAGGCCGGTACAGCCTCCCGGCGTTCCGCACCGCCCGCCCCTTCGAGCCCGCCCGCCCTTCCTGGTGGGCCCGGCTCCGGGCTCGCTTCGGCGGGCCCCCGATCCTTGAGCCCCTCCTCCATCGAGAAGACGAATGAGCCTAACAACGATGGCGGAGAAGCTGGTCAGGGACACCCAGTCCAGCCGGCCACTGAACCTGCCCAAGACCCCGGCGGAGTTGGACAAGATCATCGGGTACACCCCGAGAGCCCTGCAGGCGGAGCTGGACCGGAGGGACCGCCGGTTCAACGTGAACGTCCTGCACCGCCGATTTGGAAAGACCGTCCGCGAAGTCCGAAAGCTTCTCGTCCGGGCGGTGTGGTGCCCGTTCGACGACGGGCGCTACGCCTACACCGCCCCAACGTATAGTATGGCGGAAGACATCGCGTGGGCATATCTTGAGAACTACGCGACCAAGCTCTACGAACACCTCGGCCTGAAGGCGAACGACTGGATCGACCGGAGCAAGCTCGCGCTCTGGGTCCCGACCCAGCGAGGCAACAAGGCGCGCATCCGGCTCTACGGAACCGACAGCCCGAAGCAGCGGCTCCGTGGTCTCTACCTCGACGGCGTCGTCTTCGACGAGTGGGCCGAGCAGCCGTTCTCCGTCTGGACCGAGCAGGTCCGACCGATGTTGGCCGATGACGTACGCCAGGGTAAGGACGCGCTCGGGAACGTCAACCAGTGGGCGGATTTCATCTTCACCCCCAAGGGGAGGAACCACGCCTACACGATGTACCAGCAGGCCAAAATGTGGTTCGACGGCAAGGAGGTCGTGATGGTCGACCCCGAGAGCCAGGCCGAGAAGCGGGTCAAGCGCGACGACTGGGCGGCCTCGCTGTTCAAGGCGAGCGAGACGGGTATCCTCGGCGCCGGCGAGCTGACGGACATGCTGACGGACATGGGCCGCTCGAAGTACGATCAAGAGGTCGAGTGTTCGTTCGACGCCGCGGTCGAAGGCGCCATCTACGCCAAGTACATCGAGGAGCTGCGCGCCAGCGGCGCTATCGGCAAGGCGAAGTACAACCCGCTCCTCCCGGTCGACACGGCCTGGGACCTGGGCTGGGACGACTTCACGGCTATCTGGTTCATCCAGGAGACGGCCGGCGGCCCGAAGGTTATCGACTACTACGAGGCCTCGGGCGGGACGTTCGACCACTTCGCCGAGGTCATGGCCCAGAAGCCGTACCGCTACGGCCGCAACTACTTCCCGCACGACGTCGAGGTCCACGACCAGGGGACCGGCAAGAGCCGGCGCGCGATCCTGACGAGCCTCGGGGTCCGGGTGACGACGGTCGCCAAGCACAGCCCCTGGGACGGGATCGCCGCGGTCCAGGCGTTGTTCCCGACCCTGACGTTCGACGAGACGGCGTGCGCACGCGGGATCGACTGCCTGCAGCTATACCGGCGCGACAAGAACGAGAAGCTCGGCGTCCTCCGGCAGAACCCGGTCCACGACTGGACCTCGCACGCGGCGGACGCCATGCGGTACTTCGCTATGGGCCGGCGCGCGTTCCGGCGCCCGGGGTCGAACCCGAACAACCAAGTCGCGGCTCAGATGTAGGAGGCGGCCAATGTGGTGCTACACGGGGGATCACCTTCACCTGATTAACCTGGCGTTCGGCCGGCGCGGGATCGACCTCGCGGTGCGGACACCGGTCGCTTACGCCGACGATGGGAAGGATCGTGTCGACTTCGACCGGGTCGAGGGGTCGGACGCCGTCCGACACACCCTATCAGGGTTCGCCGAACCGTTCGTCGTCCTGCACGAGTTCGCCCATATCTATCATGTGGTTAACTGGAGGGCGCTGTCCTACGAGGCCCCGGTACTGCGCTGTGAGGCGGCGGCCTGCCTCGCGGAGGCCTACGTCGCAAACCGCCACTCCGCCCTCCTGCCGGAGCTGCGCGCTCGGATTGAGATATGGGCCCCGGGCGTCCGCACGCTCCTGAACGAGCTGGCCTCACGCGGGGAGCTGGACTGGCACCGCGAGCTGCACGACCAGATGTTCATGGTCCTGTCAGGCGGGTACGTTGACAGGCATCCCGATCTACTGTAGCATCCCGGTAACTCTGGCACGACCCTTGCAAGGGACCCTGCGCTCATGAACCTGTTCTCCGGCTTGATTATCCAGTCCTCGTCGTTCACGCGACCGGGTGACACGACCCAGTACACGGCCGGCGACCTCGTCGCGAACAACACGGTCAGCTCGTCCGTCACGCCTCTCTCGTTCACCGCCTTCGCGTCGCGGACCCAGCATCCGGCCAAAATCCGGCGCGTGCGGATCGACAAGAGCACGTCGGTCACGGCGTCGGCGACCTTCGCCGTTCATTTCTATGAGGCCTCGCCGACACAGGGGACGAGCGGTGACAACTCCGCCATCCTCCCGAGCGCGCGGGACAAGTACCTCGGCTCGGTCTCGGCCATCTCGGTCGCGAACCGCTTCGGCGACGGCGCCGCTGGTTGGGGCGCCCTGGTGGCCGGTGCTGAAATCTGTATCCACTATGACCGCACGACGAGCGGCACGATCTACGGCCTCGTCGAGGCGACCGCTGCCTACACGCCTGGCAACGCAGAGGTCTTCAAGGTCAGCGTCGAATTTACGCCGTGACTGTCGAGACTACCGTAGTCCGCAAGAGGCGGTCGATACGGTACGCGCTCGCCGGGGACGACGGCTCACGGATCGCATACTTCAAGGGCTCGCTGACGCGGCCTGGAGCGCGCGGTCCGTGGAACGAGGACGAGGACAACCCGCTCTCTCCGAACTTCAAACCCCTTGAAGGTCGGGGTGATTACGAGAAGGCCCGTTGGTGGGCCCTGCATGGCAAGCGAGGGGCGAGGCCGGCGCACGGAGAGTACGATGAAAAGCCTGTTTAATCCCGGAAACCTGATTTCTTCGATCCTGTCCCCTATCACCTCGATCTTTGGTGGTGAGAAGCCGGCGATACCCAGTGTCACGACGCCCGGCGAGGACAAGGCCGCGCAGGACGAAGCCGCCCGCAAGAAGGCTGACGAGGAGCGCGCCGCCGCCGCGAAGCGGACAGGCACCAGCCAGACCCTCCTGACACAGACGGCCGATGTCTCGTCCCTCGGGACCCGGCGTCGTAGCCTCCTCGGCGGAAGCTGATGGTTCAGATCGTCCGCAAGCGGTCGGACAAGTTCGCCGAGTGCGCGGTTGACCGGGAGCAGGGGCTCCGCAGCAACCGCTCGACGACCGAGAACCTCTGGCAGCAGATCGCCCGCTACGTTCACCCGCGCGAGGCCACCTTCACGGAGGAGGTCGTCCCGGGTGTCGAGCGCAACCGCTATATCCTCGACAGCACCGCGCCGCGGTCGCTGGAGCTGTTCGCGTCGTTCCTGCACACGATGATGAACAACCCGGCCTCGCGCTGGATCAACCTACGCCCGAACAACGAAGGCCCGGAGCGCCTCTCCATTGCCATGAAGCAGTGGAAAGAGAAGGCCGAGAACAAGATGCTGGCCGAGATTGGCTCGGAGGCGAGCGGCTACTACACCGCGGCGCACCAGCTCTACCTCGACCTCGGCGCCTTCGGTACGGGCCCGATGTACGTCGATATGGTCAAGGGGCGCCTCGGCGTCCGGCACTATCACCTGGCCGATGTCGTCATCGACGAGGACACCTACGGGAACGTCGACACCGTCTTGCGCCAGTTCAACCAGACGCACCGCCAGGCGAAGCAGCGCTGGGGCGACCAGGATTACGGCTCCTCCATGGGCCAGAAGGATCAGCGCGGTCGCGAGAAGCCGTCCCGCTTCCTGCACGTTGTATTCCCGACGACCGACGAGTACATGATGGAGAACCTGCCGGCGCGCGACCGCCGCCGGGTCGCTCTGTTCCCCTTCGCCTCCGCCTGGGTGAACGCCGCAGACCGCCTGACTGTCGATGTCGGCGGGTTCGAGGAGTTCCCCTACATGATCCCGCGCTGGTACAAGACCCGCGGGGAGATTTACGGCCGCGCGCCGTCGATGACTGTCCTGCCCGACATCCGCATGGTCAACCGGATGATGGAGACGATCCTGCGCGGCGCCGAGAAGCTCGTCGACCCGCCGCTTGTCGTCCGCGACGGTGGCCTGGTGACGCCGGTCCGCCTGTTCCCGGGCGCCGTGACGTTCACCGACGGCGAGGTGAAGATCGAAACCCTGATCCCGCCGGGCGCCAGCCGTATCGAATACGGCGACGCGCTCCTGAAGATGCGCCAGGAGGCGATCCGCGACGGCTTCTTCGTCCCGCTGTTCACGACCCCGGAGAGCCCCGTCAAGACGGCGACCCAGGTCCTGCAGGAGACGGGCGAGCGCGACCGCGCGGTGTCGCCGATGCTCATTCGCACGCACGGCGAGCTGCACAACCCGTTCGCTCGCCGGACCTACGGCCTCCTCTCGCGCGCCGGCATGATCGAGCCCCCGCCGGAGCCTATCGAGACCCTTGGCGTCGAGTTCGTCTCGCCGCTGACGGCGTCGCAGAAGCAGAACGAGGCGCTCGGGACCCTGCGGATCATCGAGAGCCTGACACCGTGGGGCCAGATCGACCCGAACGTGTTCGACCAGTTCGACCCGGACGAGGTCGGCCGTATCGTCCACGCTGGCAGCGGCGCCCCGGCGTCGATCCTCCTCTCGCAGACGAAGATCGACCAGAAGCGCAAGGCCCGCGCCGATGCACAGCAGGCGCAGAACCTGGCCGCCACACTGATCCCCGCCGTCGAGGCCGGGGCTAAGGTCACGACCGCGAACGCGGCCATGAAGAAGGCATCCCGATGAAGCGAAAGATCGAACAGGCAGGCCCGGCGGCGGTTGACATCGTCGCGGGCCCCGGAGACGTCGCGCTCGCGTACAAGGTGGTGTTCAGCACAGGGGAAGGGCGGATCGTCCTCGCCGACCTGATGCGCCATTTCGGGTTCACCATGTCGAGCACATTCGACGAGAACCCCGCGAAGATGGCCCTAAACGAAGGGGCGCGGACGGTCCTCATTCACATCGGTCGCCGGCTGGAGACCGACCCCGCCTCGGTAGAGGCAACGCAGAAGACGGAGCATTAACATGAAGACGGGTATCAGGTCCCTCTACAACGACGGCGGAGCCGCAGGCGGCGACGCTGGTGCCGGCGCTGGCAACGGCGGCGGGCAGCAGAGCCCTCTCGGTGGAGCTGCAGGCGGTGACACTGGCGGCGGAGCTTCCGGGACGCCCGCGTCGCTCCCCTCGGGCGCGCTGTGGTCGGACCATCGCTTCATCGAGGCGCTTCCGGCCGACCTGAAGGCGGACCCCATCATCGGGAAGTACGCCAAGGGCGGCTTCGAGGGCTTCGCGCGGACGTTCGTCAGCGCGCAGAAGATGATCGGCAAGGACCCGAACCGTATGGTCGAGCTGCCGGACGGCGCCCCGGACATGGCCTTCGTGACCGGCCTGTCGAAGCGTCTCGGTCTCCCCGAGGACGTCAAGGGCTACAAGCTGGAGGCAGTCAAGGACGCCCCGGCGTGGACCGCCCCGACGACGCCATTCTCACAGGCGCTGGTCGCCTCGGCGCACAAGAACGGCATCCTGCCGGCGCAGTTTCAGGGCTTCTTCAATGACGTCGTACCGCTACTCGCGGGCGCCGAGAAGGAGCAGGCCGCGGCCAAGACGAAACGCGCCGAGGAAGGCCTGGCGGCCATCGACAAGGAGTGGGGCCAGGCGAAGGACGCCAAGCTGAAGGCTGCGAACGGCGCCATCGTCAAGGTCGGCGGGAAGGATGCGGACGCCCTGCGCCAAGAGCTGATCGAGACCGGCCTGGACACGAGCCCGACCGTCCTGAAGTTCCTTGCCGCTGTCGGCGAGCTGGTTGGCGAGGAAGACAACGCCGGAGACAGCAATGGTGGCGGGTCGGACAACTTCGGCGGGACGATGCCGCCGGCCGAGGCCAAGGCCCGGGGAACCGAGCTTCTGGCCCAGGCGATGAACGCGAAGACGCCGGCCGAGCGCCGCCGGCTGAATGGCGAGGCCCAGAAGTATTTCGCGATGGGCACGCCGAAGAAGGGCCAGAAGGTCGCTTGACATCTGGCACGGTTCTTGCTACAACAGGATTGCCTCCTACCCCGATCCGGCTGGGATTACCCGCAAGGGCCCCAGCCGGTGACGGTAGGGAGTTAGGTCTACGAAGTTTCTCTGAGGCCCTCAATCGGCTCCGACCCTAACGGGTGACGGCAGGTGGGGACACCCGAGGCAGAAGTTCGAGGATCGGCTAGATAGCTGATTTCGTTTCTGTACTTCCGACGCAACCGTCGGGGTGGGTGTCACTTTTTCGCCTTGGAGGGCATGTCAATGTCAATCGAAATCCCCGTTTCCTACGTCGACCAGTTCTCGGCCAATGTCCACATGCTCGCGGAGCAGCGCATGTCGCGCCTGCGCGCGGCCGTCGACTTCGAGGCTGTGACCGGCGAGAGCTTCTCGCGCGAGACCCTGGGCGGCATCGACGCCCCCAATACGGTCGACGAGCTGCACGGCGACACGCCGCTCAACAACACGCCGCACAATCGGCGCTGGGGCTACATCACGAACTACGATGTCGCCGACCTGATCGACAAGCAGTCCAAGGTCGCTATGCTGATCGACCCGGAGAGCCGCTACACCATGCGGCACGCCGGCACGATGGGCCGTGGCTTCGACGACAGCGTCATCGCCGCGCTCGGTGGTGTTGCGATGTCCGGCCGCAACGGCTCGACGTCGAACGCGCTCCCGTCCGGCCAGAAGATCACCGAGGGCTCGACGGGCATGACCGTCGCGAAGCTCCTGGAGGCCAAGCGCCTTCTGGACGCGGCCGAGGTGGACGAGTTCATCCCGCGTTTCGTGGCGATGACCTCGACGCAGTTCAAGGACCTCCTGGAGGACGACAAGATCAGCAACGCCGACTACAACACGGTGAAGGCGCTGGTCAAGGGCGAAATCGACACGTACCTCGGTTTCAAGTTCCTCCGCACGGAGCGCCTGCTCCTGTCGGATGCCGACACCCGCCTGTGCTATGCCTGGGCTCAGACCGGCGTTCTCCTGGGTGTGTCCCAGGAGCCCGTCTCGGTCGCCGCCCCGCGCCCGGACAAGCGGATGTCCCAGCAGATTTACACCTACGGCTCGTGGGGTGCGGTCCGCATCGAAGACGAGATGGTGGTGGAAATCCCCTGCGACGAGTAACCCTTAGCCGGGGGAGGGTGACACCTCCTCCGGAAAACCCCGCCTGAAAACGGAAGGACCCAAACATGACCGCGCACAATTCCCAGCAGTACGCCTCTCGTGGCAGCGTCTCGGCCGCTGTCGACCCGCTTGCCCCGAACGTCTCGGGCGGGCGTATCCGCCAGAAGTACGCCAAGCTGGCGGCCTCGGCGCAGACCCTGGCCCAGAACGACACCGTCAACCTGTTCCGGCTCCCGAAGGGCGCCAAGCCGCTGTTCTATATGAGCAAGCACGGGGCATTCGGCGCCTCCGTGACGATGTCGCTGGGCACCAGCGGCTCGGCCTCGCTCTACGAGGACGCGGTGAGCATCTCGGCGGCCGGCGGCCAGTTCCTGCCGCTCGACGACTTCACGATCATCACGGCTGACGGCGGCGTCGTCATCCAGGCCCTTCTCGCTGGCGCCAACCCGGCGGATGACAAGGACCTGGAGGTGTGGTTCTTCTACACCCTCGACTGACGTCTGCAAGAACTGTGCCACGGGGTTGACCGCGAGGTCGCCCCGTAGTACAGTCTGAGGCTAAGGAGATGCCATGACGATCCACGCCTATCTCGCGACCCAGAACGGCAACGGTACGACCTCGATCACCCGGTCGACCCCGTCCGCTGTCGCTACTGCCGCTTCTGTCTCGACCACGAACCATCTAAGCATCAGCTTCGCGGTCCAGCCCGGCGACGGCCAGCTCCTCGTCTTCGGCACGGCCTCCGCCTCGATCACGTTCGAGTTCGACAGCGCGTCGACCGCCTCCGGCGGCGGGACGCCCGTCACGATTGGCGGCTCGACCTCGGCGACGCGCCTGGCGTTCCAGAACTCCCTCTCTGCCGCGTCCATTTCCGGCCTCTACACCCTGTCGTCGACTTCGGCAACGGTGGTTCGGGTGGCATACGCGGACAGCATCAGCATCGAAATTAGCCACACGGCCATTTCGGCATCGCTGACGGCGATCCCGGTTATCCGGTACGGGTCGGTCCAGACCGACAACACGACGAATATCATGACGTCGAAGGGCATCTACCTCGCCATCAACGACGCGGTCGTGACCAGCAAGTACCACCTCACCGACGTCCTGCGCTCGCTCGAACGGCTCTTGAGCCGCGACATGGGCCGTGTCAGTACGGTCGGGAGCCTGTCCATCTCGGGGACGGTCACGGAGTAACGCTCCGTGGCCCTCACCGCAGAGACCGCGCTCGTTAACATCGCCCTCGTCCGTATCGGCGAGGACCCGCTTAACGACCTGCAGAACCAGTCCGGCAAGGTAGCCGATGTCATGCGCGTGGCCTTCGAGCCGTCGCGCGACAGCCTCCTGCGCTCGTACCGCTGGAACTTCGCTATCGGCCGGGCGGCGCTCGCCGCCTCGGGCTCGCCGACGTTCGGCTTCGTCAACTCGTTCACGATCCCGGACGACTGCCTCCACGTCGTCGGGCTGTTCGACGCGGGCGAGGACATGCGGAACTACACGTCCTCGAAGATACCCTTCAAGGTCGAGGGGCGGTCGCTTCTGTGCGACGAGGACATCGCCTACGTCTACTACATTAAGTCGGTGACGAACGTCCGCCTGTTCGACCCTATCTTCATCGACGCCCTGGCCTGGAAGCTCGGGATCGACACGGCATACGGGCTGACGACCGGCGCCGACCACGTCTCGAATTGCTGGAAGGGCTTCAAGGAAGTCATGCGGTACGCGAAGCTCGCGAACGCTATCGAGGGATCGACCGAGGTCGTCGAGGCCAGCGAGTGGCTCGACGCTCGCGCGGCCGGCGGCCCGGGGCCGTTCCGCGCCGGCCCGATCAACTCCTGATGGTCCGCTACTCTCCTATCAAGAACTCCTTCGTGGCCGGCGAGCTGTCGCCGCGGCTGGAGGGGCGCGACGACATCGACCAATACTTCCAGGGGATGCGCCGTGCGATTAACGGCATCACCCTCCCCCATGGCGGGTTCATGCGCCGCCCGGCCTTCCGCTTAGCCGGGTACGCGAAGTACAACCATCTCCCCGTCCACGTTACCCCGTTCGAGGCCTCGACCGACGAGGCCTATATGTGCGAAATCGGAGACGGCTACATCCGCTTCTGGGCCAACGAAGGCCAGGTCGTCGACGATGCCGACTTCCCTATCGAGCTGTCTACGCCGTTCATTGCTGACGAGCTGGAGCCGCTCCAGTTCGCGCAGGAGAACGACGTCATGTGGATCGGCAGCACAAGCCACAAGCCCTACAAGCTCCTGCGGACCGACATCAACGAGTTCTCGCTTTCGCCTGTCGTCTGGAAAGACGGGCACGCGCCGATGCGCCCGGTGAACATCAGCACGACGACCCTGACGGTTGGAAGCTCCTCGATCCTGACGTTCAGCACGGACGTTGAGTTGACAGACTACGACGTCGGCCGCGCGGTCCGCTGGGCCAGCTCGTCGTCGAATACCGCGTGGTACGAGATTACCTCCGTCACATCCGGGTCGGTTGCGCAGGCCGTCCTTCGCGGCGGAACAGCCATATCCGGCAGCGCCACGACCGACTGGTCGCTCGGGATGTACTCGGTCTCCGAGGGTCCCCGCGCCGTCCAGCTCGTCCAGGGCCGGCTCGGCTACTTCGGGAGCGACACCCACCCCAACTGGTTCAACCTCTCGAAGTCGGACGACTTCGACGACTTCGACCTGGGGACCGGGGCCGACGACGAGGCCATAGCCCGGCGAGTATCCGCCGGCCGCAAGGACGCCATCCAGTGGGCGCAGGCCGCGGACGAGGACCTTGTCATCGGGACGACTGGGACCGAGTTTAAGGTGAACGGCGATGTCGACGGGCTCCTGATCCCGACGGCTACGAACACCGTCCCGAGCACGGCGCGCGGCTCCAAGCACACACAGGCGCTCAACATCGACAGCGAGATTATCTTCATCCAGCGGAACGGCCGAAAGGTCCGCGTGTGGACGTTCGACCTCCAGAAGGACGGCCGCGTCGCCCGCGACATGACCATCCTGGCCGAGCATATCCTCCTGGAGGGCGTCGCCGAGATGCACTACCAGCAGGACCCGGACAGCGTCATCTGGCTGCGGCGTGAGGATGGCGTCCTCGTCGGCGTTACCTACGAGCGTGAGCAGAAGGTCAACGGGGCCCACCGCCAGGTCATCGGTGGGTCCTACGAGGCCGGCAATGCCCAGGTCGAGAGCCTCGGCGTCATCCCGGCGCCGAACGGAACTCACGACCAGCTCTGGATCGCCAGCGTTCGGACTATCGACGGGCGCGAGGAGCGCTATATTGAGTTCATGACGGAGACCTTCCGCCCGGGGCTCGATGCGAACGCGACCGCCGAGGAGCGAGCTGTCGCTCTTGAGGCGACGCCGTTCTCGGATTGCTGCCTGACCCTCGACGAGCCTCTGACAATCACCGACATCTCGCGGGCCAACCCCGCCGTGCTGACGGTCCCGGGCCATGATTTCTTGGACGGCGACACGGTCCGCCTGCGCTACATCGAGAGCCTGTCGTCGACGAGCGCCCTCGACAGCATGACGGAGCTGAACAACATCTCCTACGAGGTGACTGGCTCGACGTCCGAGACGATTACGCTCCTCGACAGCGAGGGCGACCCGGTGAGCACGTCCGGGATGCAGGCGTACATCGGCGGCGGGATGATCTACCTCGAAGTCGACAGCGTCACCGGGCTCGACCATCTCGAAGGGGAAACCGTCGACATCCAGGCTGACGGCGCCGTCGTGACCCCGACGACCGTCTCCGGCGGGAGCATCTCGCTCGACACCCCGGCCTCAATCGTTCACGTCGGGCTGAACTACACCTCCGTCGGCGAGACGATGCGCTTCGTCGGCGGGAACCCGCTCGGGACGGACCAGGGCCGGCGCCAGCGTATCGCCCGCGTCGTCGCCCGCGTCTACGAGACCCTCGGCGTCGAGTTCCGGCAGGGCCCGGACGGCGCGGTCGAGCTGGAGCAGACCCTGGTCCACCACGACCAGGACCCGATGGACCGAACGCCCCCGGTCTTCACGGGCGACATCGAGCTGGCAGTCCGCGGAAGCTGGAACGCCGAGCCGTCGATCTATTTCGAGCAGTCGAACCCCCTCCCCATGACGATACTGTCGCTCATGCCCTACGCTGAAACCCGTGGCCGGTAAGTTCGAGCTGTTCGAGTTCGGGGACCTGGACAACATCCGGGCCCAAGCTCGACACGCCGGCGTCCTCCGAACGGTCCGGGCTCACCCCTTGGCCTTCAAGCACCTGATGGAGACCCCTTGGTCCTGGACGTACTGGCGGGCCTGCGGCCGGCCGGTCGCTTGCGCCGGTATCCTCTACACTGGCGACGCCTGGGCCTTCCTCGGGGAAGACATGAAGGACGACATGGTCCCGTTCCTCCGCGCCACCCGGAACGTCCTGGAGGCCTACTCCGGGGCGGTCGGACCTGTCAAGTCCCAGATTGACACGGGGCACCCCGAGGCTGTACGATGGGCCAGATTGCTCGGCTTCCGGCAAGCAGCCGGGGAAAACTGGAAATTCTCCTGAAATGCGAAGCCTTTACGGGGTCGAAACTCTCCTGATCGTCGCCGCGGGTATGAACCTCGTCGGCGGGTTCATGCAGGCTGCGGACGCAAAGTCGAACGCGGCGGCAGAAGCGGCGTACCTTGAGGCAGAGGCCAACCAGGCGCGCAAGCAGGGCGCGCGGGACAAGGAAGACCTGGCGAAGGAGGAGCGTCGCCTACAGGCCCGTGCCCGCGCTGTCCTCGCTGCTGGCGGCGCCGACACGACGGACGGCTCCGGTCTGGCGATACTGACCGGCAACGCGGCCGAGTACGGGATCAAGAACGCCCGGCTCGATGATGACGTCAATTCGGCGGTCTCGTCTCTTGAGGCCCGCGCGGCGAATACGCGGCGCGCTGGCGACCGTGCGGCGACACTGGCGATATTCGGCGGGGCGGCCAATGCGGTCGGGCTCTACGCCAAATCACAGACACTGAGGCCCCCGACAGCTCCCCGGGCGTCTTCCGGCGGCTCAGGCGGGGGTAGTTCCGGTAGGGTCGGAGGAGGAGTTTAACTATGGCACGCAAGGCACCACAGGCGCCTATCGGCGGCGGGCAGGCGCGCGGCCAGCTCGTCAACCCCGTCGGGGGGTCGGCGCGGATCGACAGCGCGGCCGGGGCACTCAACGCCGCCGTCAGTGGCATCGTCCAGTACGCCGGCTACGAGCACAACCTCGACATCCAGCGCGACAACCTCACGGCCGCGAAGGAGCAGGAGAACTTCAAGCGCCTCACGGCGGAGGGTGTCGCCCAGCTCGATCCACTCGACCCGGAGTATGAGCAGCGCGTCCAGGAGGTCTACCAGACCGCTAAGGACAGCGCGATCCAGAACTCGCAGTTCAAGACCCGCGAGGTCAGCGACAAGTTCGGGACGATCCTGGAGCACCAGACCATCGGCGGGCTCGCGCTCGCGGACGTCCACCGCCGCTCGGCCCTCGACAAGGAGGGCAAACGCCTACGCGGCCAGATCGAGGACAGCACCTACGCGGCGATCCGCCAGGACCCCGACGGCTACGAGGCGTACCTGAAGGAGTTCAACACCCAGGCCGGCCGCGTGACGCCGAGCATCAAGCCGTCCGAAGTCCCGGGGCTCGACGCGCGGTTCGCCGACACCGCGATCATTGCACGGGCGGAAGGTTACGCCCAGCAGGGGCGCTTCAGCGAGGCGAAGGCCGTCCTCGAAGCCAACCAGGCGGCGCTCAGCCCCGAGAGTTTCCGCAACGGCAAGCGGGTCATCCGCGAGCAGGAGACGCAGCAGAAACAGGACCGCCTCGCCGGGACTGCCGCCGCTATCGCCGACGTCGAGGTGAAGATCATCGACGCGCAGACCACGGCGGACTTCACGAGGCTGCGCGCCCAGGTCGAGCAGATGGATGCCGGGGGCTTCTTCGCCGACCGCGAGGAGAAGAAGGTCTCGATGATCCGCCAGATCGAGCACCAGCGCGAGATTATGGCCCGCGGCGAGCAGTACGCCGCGACACGCCTCGACCAGTTCGACCGTGGCCTGGGCTCGAACAACCAGCAGGATGCCGACCTCGTCTGGGAGCGGGTTGCCGAGCGCCACCGTGCCGCCAACCCGCAGGCGACGACCGAGCAGTGGGTCTCCTGGGCTGGTCAGTATGCCGCCCAGTCGGGGTGGGTGCCGTCTCAGTACCGGAACATCATGGCGAACGCGGAGCGCACCGACAACGTCGACTTGGTGGAGACTGGCGCTCGCCTGTACGACCGCTTCCGCGCCGCGGCGCCGGAGGCTGACACGGGGACGCGCGAGCGCGGGGGCAGGGTGCGCCTGACCTCCGCTACCCGCGAGCTTCTCGGGATGGACTACAGCCAGGCCGCCCAGTTCATCCTCGACCGCGCGCCGGACGAGGCCACGCTCAAGGCCAGGCAGAAGAAATTCGACGAGGACTTCAAGTCGTTCGACAGCAGGAAGATGCTCGTCGACGCCGGGATCGCGCAGGCCGGCTGGTTCAAGACGCCGGACGAGGTCCCGGAGAGCGTCGCGCGCCAGTACGAGAAGACCCTACGCCTCCACTACGACCTTGTCGGCGACCCGACCATCGCGAAGACGGCGGCGGACAAGCGCTTCAAGGAGGAGTACGGGGTCAGCAGCATCGGCGGGCGCCGCGCGGTCGTGCGGATGCCGCCGGAGAACTTCTTCCCGGGCGCGTCGAACACGAGCCTCAAGCCGGAGCAGAAGGCGCGGATCGTAGACGAGGACATCGGCCGTTCGCTAAAGGCGCTCGGCGTCGAGCCCGGGGTAGTCGTCTATGGGGAGCGCGACGAGTACGTCGAGGACCCGGCGACGGGTATCCTGACGGCGACGGGCAAGAAGATCAAGGGCGACACCTCGGGGATTGCCCCGTACCAGCTCGCCTTCGACCAGCAGACGGAGCGCGACATCTCTGCCGGCGTTCCGGTGTCCTACGAGCTGCGCGTCCGCAACAGCTTCGGCGTGATGGTCCCGGTCCCCGTCGAGAAGAACGGCGTGACGCGGAACCTGCGCTACACGATGCCAACTGTCGAGCAGCTCCAGGCGGACCCGACGTATCAGGAGATTGGCCGGACAGCGGCGAAGGACGCGGCGGACTGGAAGTCGCTGCGCGACAACGTCCTCCTCCCCGACATGCGTCGCTACCCCTATCGCCGGAAGACCCAGTAATGGCGCCCATCGAAGAAGGCCTGACCCTCGCGCAGCCCGGGAAGCTCCAGGCGCGGCCGATCACGCCAACCAACGACGTGACCCTGGCCCAGCAACTCGGCGCCGCGTTTAGCCTCGACAATTCGGTCGTCTCGACCTACAACTACGCCACGCGCGAGCGCGCAGCGCCCGAGGAGGGCTTCGACCCGCTGGCGAACCTGCAGCCGGGCGAGGAGCCCGTCGCCGGCCGGTTCATCGACGCGCGCTCGATGGCCGAGATGTCCCAAATACGTCAGAGGATCGAGAACGAGCGTGAACTTCGGCGCCGGCTCGGCGACGGTCCTGTGTACGAGCTTCTGGCCTCAACGCTCGCCCTCCTGTCTGACCCCCTGACCTACCTCCCTGTCTTCGGACAGGCTGCAGGTGGCGCCAGGATCGGCGCCCGTGCGGTCGGGCTCGGCGTCTCCACGGCAGGCCAGGTCGCGGCGCAGGAGACGATCCTGCAGGCGACGCAAGAGGAGCGCCCGTTAGAGGACAGCGTAGCCGCCGTCCTTCTGGGCGGGGCGTTCGGCGCCGGTATTGGCGGGGCGTTCGGCGTTCGCGCCGCCAGCCGTGAGAAGCTCTACAAGGCGGCGGTCGAGGACTTCCAGGCCTTGGCCCGTGGCGCCCAGGCCGAGAGCGGCCGTCCCGTCCCGCAGAGCCTCGGCGCTGCCGCGCCGGCCCCGCGCCTTGCCCCCGAGGATACCCTCCTGGTCTCGTCCGGCGGCGTCGCAGAGGTAGCCGCGAAGCTCGATAAGGTCGGTCTCGCCGCCCCGTCTGTCGTTCTGGCGACCAGTGAGAATGCCGCCGCACGCGAAGCGGTGCACGCGCTTGTCGACACCGGCATGGTCACAAAGGGCCAGGTCCGGGGCCTCGCGATGTCTGAGGAGGGGCCCGTAGACCTGCTGGTCCGGCGCCACCAGAACACCGGCAACATGGCCGTCGGGGGTATCCTGAAGGAAGGCTTCGACCTCCACCGCGCTGACGGCGGGCCGATGTCTCGCGCTCAGTTCTCCGAGGAGGTCGGCCGCGCGCTGCGCCGCGGGGACACGAGCGACTTCCCGTCGGTCGCTGCCGCCGCCCAGCGCCTGCGCGCCGAGGTGTTCGAGCCGCTGAAGAAAGAGGCGATTGCTCTCAAGCTCCTCCCGGAGGATGTGTCGACCGAGACCGCCGTCTCGTACTTCACGCGCGTCTACAACCGCGAGAAGATCAAGGCGAACCGGAGCGACTTCCGCAACTCCGCGATGACCTACCTGCGCCGCGTCGTCCCGCTCAAGGAGCTGGCGTCAGAGGCCGAGTACAAGGAAATGGCCGACGCCATCGTCGACCGCATCCTCGGCTACGAGACCGGCCGCGTCCCCATGATGAACGTCCCTCGCCTGCGCGGCCCCTTGAAGGAGCGCACGTTCAACATCCCAGACCACATGATCGAGGACTACCTCGTCAGCGACGTCTCGCGGGTCGGCCAGTTCTACGTGAACACGATGGTCGCCGACATCCAGATGGCCCGCCTCTCACAGCGCATGGGCTTCGGCGGTCGAGCGGACGACGTCGGCCCGAAGTTCCGCGAGAAGATCATGGAGGAGGCGAAGGCCCGCGTCGACGCTGTCGACGGACCTGACGGCCAGAAGATGGATGCCAAGCAGAAGGAGGCCGCGCGCGCCGGCATTATGGACAAGGCCGAGCGTGAGGGTGAGCTTGCCGAGGGTCTCGTCGACCTGATCCGGGGGACCTCGCGGACGCCTATGGACCCGAGCTACATGGGCCTCAAGCGTGTCGCCAAGGTCGTCCGTACACTGAACTACGCCCGCCTCCTCGGCTCCGTCCTCCTGTCGTCGATCCCTGACATGGGGCGCGTCGTCTGGGAGGAAGGGCTGACCCGGACCTTCGGGACGCTCATGGCCGACGGCTTCAACGGCTTCAAGGGTATCCGGCTGTCCCGCCAGGAGGCCCAGGCCGCCGGCACGGCGAACGAGATATTCCTCGCGACCCGGGTCCGCGCCCAGTACGACCTCGGCGAGCGGTACGCCTCGGAGAGTGCGTTCGAGCGTGGCCTCGACAAGGCAGGCCAGTGGTTCGGGGTCGCGACGCTCCTGACCCCCTGGAACGAGGCGATGAAGTCCGTCACGTCGGCGCTCGTCTCGACACGCATCCTCGGCGCCGTCGAGGTCCTGAACAAGGGCGGCAAGCTGTCGGCGCGCGACGTCCGCAAGCTCGCTGTCGCTGGCATCGACGAGAACATGGCCCGCCGGATCGCCAAGCAGGCCGAGCACTTCGACCGCCACGGCGCCGTGACCGTCGCCAACACCGAGGCCTGGACGGACGCCAAGGCTATAGAGGCCTTCCGTTCGGCCCTGATCCGCGACGTCGACAACACGGTCATCACCCCTGGCAAGGGCGACGCCCCGCTGTGGACATCGACCGAGTGGGGAAAAACTATCTTTCAGTTCAAGCGCTTCGGCGCGGCCGCAACCCAGCGCATCCTGATCGCCGGGCTCCAGACGCGCGACATGGCCGTCCTGAACGGGCTCATGGTCATGGTCGGGCTCGGCGGGCTCGCGACGGCGGCGCGCGACTGGACTACCGACGGCGAGGTGAAGAAGCGAGACGCGCGGGGGTGGGCCGTCGAAGCGCTCGACCGCTCCGGCGCCCTCGCCCAGCTCTACGACATGGACGCCATCGCCGACAAGCTGACCGGCGGCAACATCTCGCTGCAGCGGGTGGCGGCCGGGCAGGACACCGAGCGGTTCAAATCACGCGACATAGTAGGCCAGATGCTCGGGCCGACTGTTGGCGCCGTCACCGACACCGCAAAGGCGGTCACGGGCCTGGCTGAGGGGGACCTGACGCAGGCCGACCTCCACCGCATCCGCCGGCTGTTCCCGGGGCAGAACCTGTTCTATATCAGGCACTTGCTGGACAAGGCGGAGAGCGCCACGGCGGCGAGGTTCGGCCTACCCGAGCGTTCGCAGAAGCAGAAGACCGCGGCGGCCGACCGCGCCTTGCCCTCCGCCCCCTGAAATGGTATGGTTCTTGCATCATGGCCGTAGCGACGACTAACGCCCGGGACGTATTCTCCTGCAACGGGGTGACGCAGTCATTCGCGTTGACGTTCTCGTTCCTGGACGAGGACAGCCTTGTCGTGACCAAGGTGACGATCAGCTCCGGGTCGACCTCGACGCTCGTCCTGGGGACGGACTACACCATCTCCGGCGGCGAAGGCGCCACCGGGACAATGTCGACCACCTCGGCGTTCTCGTCGAGCTTCCAGCTTATTGTCGACCGCGTCGAGCCGTTCCTGCAGCCCACCGTGTTCTCGAAATATGGCGCTTTTCCGGCCAAGGTCGTCGAGAAGGCCTACGACCGGATCGTCTATCAGGTCCAGCGCCTGGTCGCGCTCAGCAACCGCGTCCTTCGACAGCCTACTGGCGATACCGTCGACATCAACACTCTCCCGGTGAAGGCGACACGCGCCGGCAAGGTACTGTACTTCGACACCGACGGCCACCCGGCGGCGTCCGACAGCTCAATGTCGACCATCGAGAGCGGCGTCTCTGGCGCTGTCCAGGCCTCGACGTCCGCCGCCGCGAGTGCCGCCTCGGCCTCCGCCGCCGCCGCTTCAGCCGCCTCCAGCTCGGCAGGTGCCGCCGCCTCGGCCTCCGCTGCCGCTGCTTCAGCCGCCTCTATCTCACTGCCGCTGCCCGTCGCCTCGGGCGGCACGGCTGCGACAAGCACCTCCGCCGCTCTTACCAGCCTCGGCGCGGTCGGCCATTCCATCACGTCGAGCTTCACCGTCGGCTACGTGTCGGTCTCCGACACCGTGTCGACCGTGTCGTCGGGGTCCTACACCCCGGTCCCGACCAGCGGCAGGAACTTCCAGGCCTACATAAACGGGGGCGCCCACAACCTCGTGGCGCCAACGACGGCCGGGAACTACTCCATCGCCATCCAGATCACGAACAACGCGAGCGCCGGCACCATCACGCCGACGAGCTTCTCCAAGGTGACGCCATCGGCGACGCCGTTCACGACGACGAACGGCGACGACTTCATGTGCTACATCACCAAGGTCAACGGATTTACGCATCTCCACGTCCAAAAGCTGCAATGAGCTTCTTCCCCATAGTCGCGCCCGCCAGCCCGGTGTCGGTGGCGCTCGTACTGGCCGGGAGCGTATCGAGCGGTGCGAACGCCGCGAGCTACAGCTTTGCCGCCGCGAACCTCGGAAACTCGACCAGCGGCGACAGGTCGCGAACGCTGTTGCTGTTCTTCGTTGCCTCGGCCCCCGGCGCCGCTGTAACTGTCGACAGCTTGACAATCTCGGGCACATCCGCTGCCGTGTCCGCATCTGAGGTGATAGAAGTCACCAGTGCGACCGGCAACCGGACGAACAACGCCGTCTACAAGCTCGCAGCCAGTTCGCTCCCAGCGGGCGCCGAGACGTCGGGGACAATCTCCGTAGCCCTTTCAGGCGCGGCCGGCAACTGCGTCGTCCACGTCGTCGCCTGCTACGACGCCGACACGACCATATCCCTGACCAACTCGAACTCGGTCGTCGGCTCCGGTGGAAACGCCGGGACGATAAGCTGCCCCGAGAATGGGGCCATCCTCGGGGCGCTCGCCGGATCGCAGACGGGCAGCGACCCGAGCAACGTGGCGTGGACGAACCTGACTGACAGGACCAGCGGCGGCGTCAGCCCCGGTGCCGGCGAGCGCCTGATCTACGGCCTTGCCTTCGACGAGTTCGCCGCAGCGCAGGCGGGGCTTACCGTAACAGGAACACCGACGAACGCCGAAGGTAGCTCCCTCGCCCTCATTGGACTGGCCCCGACACCATGACCGAAAGCACTACACAGGAAATCGCCAAAAACGCCTGCGACATAGGCGCCCTCTGCGGCTTGGCTGCATGGGCGTCGGCTGCGGCCCCTTGGGTCGCCGGCTTCCTCTCCGGCGCGTGGCTGGCAGTCCGCCTCTATAACGAGGTGATGAAAGCGGTCGACAAGAAACGCGCTCGCGGGAGCTGGTTCTGATGATTACGGCCCTTATCTCGTTCGCGGGCGGCCTCCTAAACGCCTTCCTGCCCGACATTGTCGGCTACTTCAAGAAGAAGCAGGAGATGGCCGAGCGCGCCGCCGACCGCGCGCACGAGAAGGACATGATCCTCCTGCAGGCTGACATCCAGGTGAAGCTGGGGCAGCAGCGGCTGGAGGAACAGCGCGAGCTGGCCGGGCTTGAGGCCATGAGGGCGGAGTTCTCCGCCTGGGCCGAGCAGATGAAGGCGATCTACAAGGCGCAGGAGCCCCTCGGGATCAAGTGGGTCGACGCCTGGAACGCCTGCCTCCGACCGGCCGCGTGCTCGGTAGCGCTGACGATCCTGTTCGTGTCCTGCACGATCTACGAGGCGTTCGTCCTTGTCGCCTGGTGGAAAGGCGTTATCCCCTCGGCGGACATTGTCGAGCACATGTTCAAGGGGCTGGTCGGCGAGTTCATCCAGGCCGTCCTCGGCTACCTGTTCGGGTACCGGGGCGGGAACGCAGCCCGCGCCGCCGCTCAGAAGTGAGTGACGAACTCGAACTTGCGGGCGCGCTTGCCGCCCGGTTCGAGGGCCTTTACCTTCACCGTTACCTCTGTCCGGCGGGCGTGTGGACCATCGGGTATGGCGCGACGCGCGACATGGACGGCCGCCGGGTCGACCCCCAGACGCCTGACATAAGCGAGGGTGTTGCGAAGGAACTCCTCCGTCGCGACCTCGACAGCGCGCTCGTAGCGAGTGTACGTCTCCTGCCAAGGCTCGTCCTCACGCAGGGCCAGCGGGCCGCGGTGGTCGACTTCATCTTCAACCTTGGCCCAGGCTCGTTCAAAGCTAGTACCCTGCGATCCCGACTTCTTCGTCATGACCCGAAAGCCTATGAGGAGCTAGACCGCTGGGTCTACGGGGGAGGAAGAAAGCTCGCCGGACTGGTCGCCCGGCGAGCCGCTGAACGACAGGTGTGGCTTACTTCTTGACCGCGTCGGCCTTCTCCTGCTCCTCTTTGAGGAGAATAAGTTCGAGCCGGGCGAGCGCTTCCCAAGCCGCCTGCGCGGCATGCCGGACCTCCATACCAGCGGCTGGAAGTCCGCCACCCTTCTCGACATTCACCGGGCCGTGGATCGCCTCGTCCAGCACATGGCGGACCGAAGCGTCGAGCAGGATCGCCGGGTCGTTGGTCGCCGCGAAATCGGCCGGCTTGAACCACTTCCCGTATTTGTTGAAACCGACTTGCGACGCCCGCGTCACGGCGTAAATGGCCCGGGGAAACATCGTCAGGAAGCCCTGGGCCACAGGCACCTTGACATCGGCGTTGAGCTTCAGCACACCAGCCGTCGAGCCAAGCTCAGCGACATGCGCCGCGCTGGCAGTAGTCAACACATTCTTTTTGCTACGCATCCTTGACCTCCTGGTATATTGACCACATCCACGCCTCCACCGCGTCAGGCGCGAGGCAGCGTATGGGCACGCCGAGCCCCTTCAGGCCAGCTCGCTCGTGCGACCACAGGGTTCCGTCGACCGGATGGCGCATCAGCGCGTCCTTCTCGTCGACGATGATCCGCTCGTCCAGCTCGCGCAGCCAGTCGGGCTTGCCGCGCTGGACGCCGAGCGCGTCCGCGGTGGCGTCCTCGACAGGGCGCAGGATCGTCCGCAGCTCGGGGAACTTGTTCTTGACCGGGCGCTTGATGTCTCCCGTGTAGGCCTCGGCCGCGTCGTGGAACAGGGCGAGCTTGACGTCCGCCTTCGGCCGGCGGAGCATGTGCTCGGTGTACCAGGCGATAAGGCACGAGTGCTCGCCGACCGTGTAGATGTTGCCGCCCAGGCGCCGTGCGTGGGCGCCGAACCGCGCCAGCCCGGGGAGGCCGTGCATGACGTCCTCAAGGCGAACGTCCGTCGCCTTGAAGTTGAGGAGGTCGATCCGCTGGCCGGAGTAGGTCTGGTACCACTCGTCGGTGTGCGGCGACGGGCGCGGCGCGCGGGCCTGGTGCAGCTCGTCACTCGAAACGAACGTAATCTCGCCAGGCCGCTTTGGCGGCAGGTACTCCTTCATGTCGACCCGCGCCGCTACGTGGTCTGCAATCTCCCCGCCCTGCCAACTGAACTCCGTACCCATGTCAGCCTCCTACTCCTGGCGCCAGGAGACCCAGCCCTTCGTGTCCTGCCCGTGGTCCCGCTTCTCAAGCTGGACCGGCCAGGAGGCCGTGACCCCCCGCTTCGGGTGGATGAAGAACAGGTCCTGCGACGGCGCGGTCGGCGAGAACCGCATCGACATGGCCCACTCGTCGTACCCCTTCAGGGTATTGTTGACGCGCAGGCCCGGGATGTTGAACTCGTTGTGCCAGTGGCCCATCATGACCGTGTCAATCTCCCGGCCGCGGGCGGCGTAGGAGAGGCGCAGCTTGTTCGCGCCGCGCATGATCGGACCGATGGCGCCGATGAAGCCGTCGCCACCCCTCGACCCGATCCGGTCGCCGTGGGTCAGGAGGAACCGATGGCCGAACACCTTGTAGTAGGCGTCATAGCCGTCCGGGATGAAGAACTGGAACCTGTCGTCGCCGGCAAGCTGCCGCTGGACGATCTTGTAGATCATCCAGTCGAACGATGTGACGCAGGCGTTCTTAGCCTGAGGCTTCTTCGTGTTCCGGCCGTGGTTGCCCGGGACGCCGACGACGAACACGCGGCCGAAGTAGTCGGCGTACCGATTGAGGCCCCACACGATATGGCCGGCCAGATCGAGGACTGACGGGATGGTCTCGCGCTCGTTCGTCTGCGCTAGCTCCTCGTGGATGTTGCCCGAGAGCATGTCGCCGCCCAGGTTGACAACGATGCCGGGGTAGTTCTTCCCGGTCATGTGGTTCTCGCACAGGTCGACGGTGCGCTCGACGAGCGTCTTGAACCGGCGCTCGAAGATCGGGATGCTGAACTCGTTCGCGCCCTCGACCTGGGCCGGGTTGACATGCTCGGCGTAGTGCCAGTCCGACCAGTGGGTAACAGGAACGCCGGCAACCCCGCCGGCCCCGCCGAGGGTAATCGTCCAGTCGGGCTCCTTGACCGGGCGCTCCTTCAGGTCGAAGTAGTATTCGCCGATCTTCGTCGCCGTCAGCTCGGCGGCGTTCGCCTCGCGCAGCTTCTTCTCCAGCGTGCGGATACGGTCCTCGAACTTCAGGCGCTCGCTGTTCGCCAGCGGCTCGGTCGCAACGGCCTCCGCCGCGGGGGCCGACTGAGCCCGACGCTGGAACTCCTTGTAGCGTCCCTGCAGCGTCGAGTAGTTGACGCCAGCCCCACGAGCGGCGGCGCGGAGCGACCCGTACTGAGTGACGACACGGCCCGCATGCTCGACGTCGCGGTCGCTGAAGGGCTTGCCAGGTTTCGCCATGTTACTTCTTCTCCGCCGGTTCGAGGTGGGCCAGGGTGTAGAGGCAGACGGCAACCGCGTCGGCCTCGTGCTCGCCGAGGGGGGCGTCCGGTGCCAGGCCGAGCCGCTTTCGCGCCTCCGCCATCATAGCATCCTTGGAGGCCTGATGGTTCCCGGTGAACCACTTCTTGATCGTGACCGGCGGGGCGGCGTCGAACACGGCAGCGCCCCACCTGTTCGCCGACATCTCGATGATGGCCGCCTGGCCCCAGAGGGACCGCGTCGCCGCGTCACCCCGCGCGAAGGGGCGCTCGTAGACGACGAGGTCCGGCCGGCGTCGTTCCATGAGACGGTCGACCGCGACGCCGAACCGGCGGAACCGCTCCGGCCGCTCGCCGGACGCGAAGTCCTGACGGTAGTCGTCGATCTTCTCCGGGGCGGTGGAGTAGCCGATGGCCCACCCGTATGTGGCACCGATGTCGAACGCGAGAACTCTCATTGACTATCTCCTACTTGTGGTACCGCTTCCCGATCCACGCCTCGGCCTTGATCGGCCACCCGCGGGCCCACTCGGGGTTGTCCGCCATGATACCCTCGAACACCTTCGCGTCGCCGTGTCTCTCGCGAGGCTCAGTAATGACCTCGTCGTGGACGGTGAGGATGCAGGGATAGCCCGCGTCCTCCAGCTTGTGCATCGCCGGGACCATCAGGTCCCGCGCCGTCGCCTGTACGACGTTCTCCGTCAGGAGCCCGCCGTACCCGTGGATCGTCCGCCACTGTCCATACCTGAAGGCCTCGTAGGTGAGCTGAAGCCGGGTCTCCTCGTTATCCCAGGGAACCGGGACCTCGATTGTACCCGGGTTGTTATACCACAGCAGGCGCCCCGACGGAAGGCGGCATGTAAGGGCCTGGCCTGTCGGTCCGTCCTGCAGGCGGTACTCGATGCCCCGGTACTCGCACGGCCGACCCGAGGCGACGGCACCGACGGCGGCGTCGTTCAGCCCGCGCCAGAGCGCCTTCACCATCGGGTGCATCTCGCGCCATTTGTTCTTGAACTCCTGGACCTCCTCGTCCGTCCGGCGGCCGTACTTCTTGACGACCTTGTACTCCTCGAACCCGCGCCAGGCCCCGACCCCACCCTCGAAGCCGAAGGCCAACTCGCCGATCTTGCCGTTCGTCCGCTTGACCGGGTGCTCCTTCTTGTTGACGGGGTGCCCGTAGATGAACGAGGCGAAGTCGCAGTAGGGGTCGAACTTCGGGTCGCGGAACTTGGCGATCTTCCAGTCCTCGCCGGCCAGGCAGACGAGGACGCGCGCCTCGACTTGGTTGAAGTCGCCCGCCCCGAGGTCGCAGCCGGGCCCGGAGATGATCGTCCCGCGCATTGCGTTGGCGACTACCTGCATGGCGTCGCCGTGGTAGACCATCTCCAGATACTCGATGTCGGCGGTCGCGGCAGCGAAGCGGATGTCGGCGACGAGCTGTTCGATGTCGAGCTTCTCGAACTCCTCCTCGGGACGCTGGAAGTTCTGGGGCTGCATCAGGCGGCCCGCCCAGCGCCCGGTGGTGGCGCCGTGGTACTGGGTGAGCCCGCGCGCCCTGCCGTCGCTGCAGACGCAGTTGAGGATCGCCGTCAGCTTCTTCGTCCCGGCCTTGGCGAGGACGGACCGTATCTCAAGGACCTCGCGGACCCGGGGCCCCAGGTCGACGCGGTCGAGCGCCTCGCGGACGGTGTCCGCCGTCATGTCCGGGAGGTCGCAGCCGTTGAAGGACAACCACGCCAGGAAGCGGTCGACTTGATTGTGAGTCTGGACGGTCCCGCTCGTTAGCTCGACGAGGCGCTTTGTCAGCTTGGCCTCTACCTGACGGACGACCTCCAGGGACGCCTTCACGAACGGGATGTCGAAGCGGACCCCGCGCATCTGCATCTTCTGGTCGAGGAGCCACAGCCGACGCTCGTCCTTCGGGAGGTAGCCGACCCGACGGTGCAGCTCGCGCTCGGTGCGGACGTCCTGCGCGCAGTAGTCGAGCGTCTGTTGCAGCTTGGCGAAGTCCTCGTTGAACTGCCCGGTCTTCTTGTTCGGTGTCGAGACCTGGCCGAGGACGCGGTTGCCCGCCATGTCCTTCTTGTGCTTCAGATCGAGGACACGCCCGACGACGTCGAGCTTGAGCGGCAGCGCCTTCTGGGCGCTCGCGGCCTGGGTGTCGTGCCACTGATCCTCGCGCACGGCAGGCCAGCCGTAGCGGCGCACCATGACGAGCGCCCAGATCGACTGTTCAAAGAGCGCGTTGTGGGCGATCAGGATGTGCCCCTCGCGGACGAGCTTCGCCAGCTCGGGGGGACACTCATTCCCGAGGGTCGGGTCCCAGGTCTTCGGCTCGCCGTCGCCGATAGCATAGGAGA
>JAAOEI010000171.1_pt1 | contig 27277 bp, 31 predicted proteins | sample 7059261 | NCBI WGS metagenome assembly JAAOEI01 (sample SAMN14008812, study PRJNA610033) | viral metagenome | isolation source: viral particles filtered from seawater | place: China: Hangzhou Bay, Yangshan Deep Water Harbour | collected 2017-10-31 | reverse complement strand
ATTGACATCAACCACCGCCTTGGCGCCGGCGCTTTCGACATTGAGCGTAACCGACGTTGTGTTGTTGGCCGACTGCACCCAGCTAAAAATTTGGCCGGTGCTGTAAGCGCCAAAGTCACCGGTGCTGGTGGTGCCGGTAATCACATCGCCGGTGCCGCCGACTGTGCTCAAGTAATAGCTCGGGCTGCCAAACCCCTCGGGGTCAAGCCCATCGCTCACTCTAAAAGCGTTGGCAACTGAGCCCATATAGGTGAACGTCACCGGTCGGCCGCTGCGCAGATCACCGGCCTGCATGTTGCTGCCATCAACCCGCTTAATTGCGATAGCCCCGCCGGCGTTGACGTTGAGCGTAACAGTGCTGGTGTTGTCGCTCGCAAGCACACCGCGTACCTGATAACCGGTCGGCAATGTGCTTGGGGCGCCGCTAATCGTCGCCGTGAGAGCGTTGGCGGTGCCGCCAAACGTGCCGGCCCAATTGAGCGTGCCGCCCGAGACTTGGCTGAGTGCCACCGCGTCTTGGTCACCAGTGGCATTGGCCAGGTTGATCAGCCGTTGGCTGTTCATAGTGATTGACGCGCTGGGCGATGTCTCGCCCGTTATCGTCATACAATTTTCAAGGCCGCTTTTGATGTTTTCAAGCTCATTCATCACCTTGACGGCCGAAATAACGTGATCGGGGGCGCCCGCGTCACGGTCGGCGATAAAGTCTTGATTGAGGCTGAAAGTGCCGCTGCCGTTCCAAGCCATGCCGGCAAGTCTCCAAAATTTGATGGGTTATTGTACCACGGGGCGCATATTATCTCTGGTTATTGGGGGTTTGACTGCCCCAAGCAGTGCCAATACCCGCGGCCATTGCCTCGGCCGGCAAAATGCCAAAATTGCGCATTTCGGCGGCCATTCGAGGCATTGTGCGCTCAATTTCGAGCAGAGCGAGGTAATTTTCCGCCGGGTCTGTCTCTGAGAGCATGCGCGCCACGCCATCGGCATCACCCGCACGCCACCGCTCGGCCAGCTGAGCGGCCGCCTTTTTGGCAAAACCAAGCCAGTTGCCCGTAAACATGTCGGCCGCCATACCGCCTTGCTCGCCAAACCGTTCCATTGCGTTTTGCAGCGGTGCGGTGCGCGAGCCGTTGAAAATCTTGTTGACGCGCCGAGCTGCCCCACTCTCTTGCTCCATTTTTCGCAACACCCGGTCGGCCGCGTCGGGGCCGAGCAGGTCGGTGAGCCGCTTGCGCGCCGCATCGGTCGTAAAGTCGGCCGCCGCGTCTTGGTGCGGTTTTTTACGGTCAACGCCGGTTAGCCATTCGTCGGCAGCGCTCAACACATACTCGCGCCGCTCGTCACCGGTGAGGTTGCGTGCGTCTTGCTCGGCCATGCGTGCCCGCATAGTCGTCTTTTTGCCGACCTCGGCGCCCTGCTCGCCCGCCTCGATTACACGACGCGCGTCGCGATAGCGCCCGCGAACCTCGGCAAAGCTCGCGTTTGGCGTGCTAAAAAAATCGTCCATAATGTCTAAAAATTCGTCGCGCGCCCGACCGTAAAAGTCGCGCTCAACCGGGTCTAGGTTGTGATTGCGCGCACGCTTGCCAAGCGCCTTTTGAATTTCGTTGACCACATCAAAGCTGAACATGCTTCGATCTCTCGCGCTTGGGTCTTTGCGCCCGAGCAGCTGCCGCAGGCGGCGCTCTGTTTGGTCAAACAGCTCATCGCCCCGCAGATCTTCAATGCGCTGCTCAAGGTTGCCTATTTTGTCGGCGAGCACCACCGGGTTTTGGCGCAACTCATCGTACTCAGCCCGGGCAAACTCGCGCAAATCATCTTGCTGCGCCGCCTTGCGTTGCGCGGCATCCAAGTTTTGCACGCCGAGCTCTTGCTCAACATGGCCGCGCACCCGGTCGCGCATGCTCTGTTGGCGCCTAAACAGCTTCTCAGCGCCATCGCTGGCGCCCTCGCCGCCTAGCGTAATGCCAAGCTCTTGCTCGCGTTGCAAGTTTAGCGCGGCGTTGGCGCGCTGCTCGCTCGCAACGTCAACAATGGTGCGCGGCACTGCATTGGTTTGCGCGCTCTCGTTGAACCGCCGGGCGACACCCTTCGCACCGTAATTTTGATTGCCCTTATACCGCGGCAAATGCTCCGGGTGGGTGTCTGGTAGCTGCGAGCGCCGGTTGAGCTCAGCAACAATGTCACCCTGATTGCGGTTGTTTGCCCACATCTCGTAAATGGCGTCGTTAACACGCTCATCATATTGGCTGCGGTCAAGCTCGGGCCGCATTGCCCGGCGCGCGGCTTCGGCGTCAATGTTGTCTCGATTGAACGCGCGGGCTGCCCGCTCAATGTCGAGCTCGCGCTGGCCGGCCTCGCCGGCGGCCTTGCGTCGTGCATACTTACTAACGCCAACCACAGCGCCACCAATGGCGCTCGCTGCCGGCGCCAGCGCACCACCCGTTAAAGCGCCGACGCCAGCCCCAAACGTCGCCTTTTTGGCGCGATCAACTAGGCCGCTAAACTCTGTTTGATTTTGGTCGGTCGCCTCGCCCGAGCCAAAACCCGCAATGGTGCCGTATGTGGCGCCGACTTTGGCGCCTTGACCGGCCACGCCGAGCATTGAGCCGCCCTTAGTCGCGTTGACCGTGAACGGGTTGGCGAGTATCTGGCCAGCTCGCCCGAGGCCAGCAACGCCGCGCGCCACAAGTGCACCAGGTCCAAGCCCGGTTATGGCGCCGCCAAGCACTTGCGCGCCGCCTGAGTACCAGGGGTTGGCGCGCTCATATTCACGGTTTTGGCCGCGTATCTCGCGCACAATGTCGCCATAGCTGCGATCACTAAACAGAGAGCGTGCACCGGCCTCAATTTCGTCGCCAAAGCCAAGCGCCAAGCCTTGCCCGAGAGCTTGGCGGCCAACAACATTTGCGACGCCGTCGAGAGTGGTCAAGTTGCTAGTTGTATTGGCGTTTGTGGCCGGCGGTTCAACCGCGTACTCGCGCGAGGCCAGCGCTTCGAGCTCGGCGTCGCTGTACGGCCGAGGGGTGGCGTCTGGCGTGGCGCCACTGGCCGCCGGCACCGGCTCACCGCCGGCCGCAAGCAACTCAAGCTCTTCATCTGTGAACTCTCTGGCCATTCGTTACTTTCCAAAAAAGTAGTTATATGCGCGATCGGCCGGGCCGCCTTTTTCAAAAATCGGGGCGCTATCCCAACGCTGCTGCCGGGTTAGGCGCTGCTTGCCAACCTCGGCGGCCTTGGCGCGCTGCCTTTCGCGCTGCTCGCCGGCTTTTGCTTTTTTGGCGGCCGCGTCTTGCGCTTTGATTTTTTCCAAAAACTTTTGCTTGTCTTCAAGCGTCATGCGCTCAAGCGTGCCATCTGGCAGCTTGCCGCGGCGCTGTGTGATCTCAACGTCAAGCTTGGCTTGAGCCAAAAAGCCGGTTTTGCCCGCCTGCTCGTTAAATTCGCGCACCTTTTTAGACCACACCTCAGCAAACTTGCGCGGGCTGCCTGCGACCTCGGGCGAATTGAGCACTTCGTCTCGCAACTTGCCAATCGCGATAGCGTGATCAAGCATGTACTCTTGCGCACGTATAATCGCCAAGTTTTGTGACCGCGTGTAATCACGGTTGATGGTCTGCTTGGTCAAAAACTCAATGTCTTTGTCAGACATCGCGCCGCTCAGATAACCGGGCTGGCCTTGCTCGCCCTTGGCAAGCAATGCGAGGCGGTTGGCGAGCATGTTGAATTTTGCGTAGTTGTCCATTTTCGCAAGCGTCGCTTCATCGGTCATACCGATGGCAGCGAGCCCGCGGTTAAGCAGATCGTTAGCGCCCGACATCACGCCAACATCAGCGGCACCACCGTTGGCGAGTGTTTGTCGCGCCATCTCGTACAGCTGCTTAGTGTGTTGCGCCGAGCTGGTGCCTTTGTGCAAGTCGTCAAGCATGCGGTTGCCGCGCTTTGCGGCCTCGCGCGCATCGATAATGGCAAGCGACGCATCGGCCCGGCTCTCGCGGCCAGCCGCTGCCTGCTTGGCGCTTAGCCAGCTCTTGAAAGCAGCACCGCCGAGCTTGGGGCTTGCTGCAAAAGCGGCAGCCTGCTTGGGGTCCGTCGTTATACCCAGATCCAGATAAAATTGCGGTGTCTTGCCGGCGAATGGTGAGCGCTCGTTACCTTCGCGCCAAAGCTTTTCGCGCTTTTCATCTTCAAGCGTAATCTTGCGCTTTTCGTCGGTGAGAGCGTCGTTGCGGTCGCGGTCGTAACGCGATTGCTCGCGCCGCTCGGCGCCGTACATGTTGGCCGCTTGCTTCCAATCACCGCCCGCAGCTCGGGCAATGGTGACCTCGTTAGCGCCAGCCTTTTTTAACGCCTCAACAACGCCGGCGCGTGCCTCTTGCTCTTTTTGCTTTTCAGCGCCAATCGCGAGGCCCTTCATAATAGCGCTCGCAGCCTCGGCAAAGCCGCTGCTTTGCGGTTCAAACTTGTTAACCGAGCCCGAAAGCTTGGTTACGCCCTGATTGACAACCGGGCCGGTTGGGCCGTTGCCCACAAATTGAAAGCCAGCCATTGTTAGCCTCTCATCTTTCGAATTAGTGCAGCTCGGCCCGGGTCGCTGCCCATCGTGAACGTGCCCATTGCTTGACCTTGCGTCACAGTGTTTTTAGGCCCGGGGCCGAGCTCCACCTTCAGCTGCGGGGCGCGCTTGCCGCTGCTGCCAATCTTTTTCAGAGCGCTTGCGATTGCACCAAGCGCAGCTTGAAAGTCTGCGCCAGGCGGCATGTCTGGCACGCCGGTGTCACCCATATGGTCGGCCGGGTCTATTGCGGTCACGCCACCGCTCAAATTGCTTGGCGAGCGCTCTTCATACTCGGGCGCTTTGGTTGGCGATACCTCAGAGGTTGGCGTCGGCTCAGCAGCCGGCCGGCCGGTGTTGGCGTCGTTTGGCGTGGTGTCTGCCGGCTGACTTTCGTCGCCGGGCACACCATACTCATCTTCATCGGCATCAATCACCGGGCGGTGGCCACCCTCGTGGTGAATGCGCGGCTGGCCGCGCAGCTGAGGCGCCGTGCTGCCGTCTCGCACTACTGCCGGCGGTGCCCCGAGCACCGGGCCGGTGTTTGGCGTTGGTGGTGCCGGTGGTGGCGTCGGGCGCACATCGTTTTTATTATACGCTGTCTTGGCGTCGGTGCGCACTTCGCCCGTAGCGCTTGGCAGCAGCTCGGTGGTCACCGGCGAAACTGACTTGGTGCCAACCTTGGCCGTGGCGGTATACCCGCCCTGACTATACTCATCTTCAAGCGCCAGCTCGCGAGCTGCTCGCTGCTCAATCTCGCCGAGCCAACCGGCCTCGTTATTGCGCCGGTTAGGCGCATCGCCGTGCGCAGCCAAGTTTGCGCCGTCGCGCTTGAGCGCTTTCACCAGTCGAGTCAAATGTGTGCGCTGAAACGGGGTGAGCGGCTCACCTGCCTTGCCGGCCCGAGCCACACCAAAGCTATCTGCATTCCAACCCTTGGCTTGGCTCACCGTCTTGTTGAGCGGGTGGCGAATGTCGATACCTTGGCCCTCGTCGCGGTCTTCCGTCTTGCCAATCACGCCGTGGTAGTCGGGCGTGAAGCGCCGGCGTGCGTCGTACTGGCCGAGATAACCCCGAGCGTTGTTGCTGCCCTCGGTGTCGTGAAAAGTTGCGAAGCGCCCCTGCCGGTGGCGCAACCACTTATCAATTAGCCATGGGCTGAGCGGGTCACTATACGGGTTTTCAAACCGTGCCATTGCTTTCCAACTTTTTCACGCGGTCATTCAACTCTTGCACACAGCCGAGCGCAAAGCCGGCCACGTCCATCCAGTTAACGTGGTCGCCATCACCGAGCGACGTGACCGCGTGCCAATCTTCAGCCAGCGGCCCGACGTGCAGATCTTCATCAACGCCGAACATGTCAGCCGTTTGCTTGTTGTAACGCCAGACCTTGACCGGCATTTTGGCGGCCATGTCGCAAAGCGACTGCGCCGGCTCAATGTCGGTCTTGAACTTGCTGTGCGATTTGCCAGCAAAGCCGCCCATAATCGAGCCGATACCCGACATCATGCCCGAGCGTTGAGCGGCTTGAGCATTCATCGCATTAACTTGGCCGTTATAATTGGCGATTTCCAAACCCTGAATGTCTGGTGCCTGAATATTCCAGATTGGCATGCCCGGCGCTTGCGGCAGCGGCATTTGCGGGCTTGCACCAAGCGCCATCGCCAACTCCTTGAGGGCTTGGTTGCGCTGCTGCAATTGCTCGGTAATGGCGCGCTGCCGTGCGTCTTGCTCAAGGCTGTACTCTTGCGCCGCGTCGGCCATGTCTTGTTGATGCAGACCGAGGCCCTGGGTGTATGCGGTGCCGCGCAAGCCCTGCTCGGTGGCAATCTGATTGTTGATGTCTTGCATACCCTGCTGGTGTGCCATCTGATCCATGGCCATGCCGTTTTGCAGCGCACCCATTTGGTTGGCGTAGGCTTGCTGTAGCGCGCCGAGCACTTGGCCACGGTCGTTCTGCTGCATACCGTACGCGCCAGTTGCTTGCTGGTAAGCGGCATTATTTAGGGCTTGTTCCATGCCGAGCTGGCGCTGTGCCTCTTGCCCGCCTGCGATCGTGGCATCGTACGCAACGCGCTGACTTTGGTCGAATTGCTGGCGCTCAAGGTTGCTCATAGCCTTGTTGTACGCCTCAGATCCAATGGGAATGCCGCGGTCGGCCAGGTCTTGCTCGGTCGCCTCGCGCTGCTGCTGAAACATCGGTTCAAGCAAGCTCTGCTCGCGATTATAAAACGCATCGGCGACGTTGCCGCGGTACGTGTTCATATTTTGATACTGAGCCGAATTAGGGTCGTAATTCAGGTTACCCAGCGAGTTTTGAAAGTTTTGACTTTGCGCTGTGATGTCGTTGATGAGCGCGTTAGGCTTGCCAGCCTCATCAACAAGCTGCCGCGCACCGACGCGCCACCCGAGGGCGTCGGTTTGAAAGTCGCCGGCCGAGCTGGCCATCTGCGTTGTGAGCGGGCCGTAACTGCGAGGGTCGTATGGCAGCACTTGCCGCGCGTACGCCTCGTTTTGCGGCGCCGAATTTTTAACTCTTGGTGTGTAGCTGGTTGTTGGGCGCGGCCGAGGCGCCGGCGCCGGCGCCGGGTCTGACGTTGGCGTTGGCGCTGGCGCGGCGGTCTGCAGATGCAGATTTGCAACCGGGCCGCTGTAACCATTCATTCCCGCCAAGCTATCTAGCGAGCCGGTGTACATGGTGCCGTCCCACTTGTCGGCGCCGATGTCGTATTGCCCGCCCTTTAGGTGCGGGTTTTTGTTGATAAAGCTTTCGTACGAAACACCTTGAGGGTTGAACGCCTCTTGGCCGTACGCCTGAATAACGCTGTTCCCGCTCGGCGAGTTTTTCAGCGCGTCGTGGTACACCTTTTGAGTACCGCCGGCGCCCGAGCCGGTGAGGTTGCCGGTTGCGCCGCTGCTGCTGCTTGCGCCGCTGCTGCTGCTGCTGCCAAATGCGCTCATAATGTATCTCTCTTACGGGGCGCCGAGGCCGGCGTTTTGATCTTGATATTGCTGCTCGCGAAATGCTGCATTGTTGGCGTTTAGCCAGTCAATCGGCACCCCTGCATAAAGCTGGTTTTTGGGGTCTTTATAGCTGGTGCCAAAACCGTATTTCACATAATCGCCGGTATTGGTCAGACCGCGGCGGTTGCGCGCTGATCTGTCTGTATTGTCGGGGTCAAAGCGTGCCGCCGCTGCTTCGGTTAGTTGGCCATCTTTCCAATCTAGCGCGGTGGTGTAAGGGTAATTGTTGGGGCTGAAAAACTTGCTTTCGCCTGCACCGGCCTTTTCAGCTTCCCAAGCAGCCCGCTCTTGCTCAAGCGCCGAGCGGGCGCCAGACACATAGGCCGCCTCTTGACTGCGCCCCGCGGCCTCGCCGGCAACTGTTGGTGCGCCAGCTCGGTTGAAGTTGGCCAGAGTGGTTGAGCTGCCTTGCGCTGGGGCGCTGATTGGTGAGCCGCCGCCACCGCCCTTGCCGCCCGAGACTATCGATGCCGGTATTGGTGAGCCGCCACCGCCACCCTTGCCGCCGCCGACCGGTGAGCGCATGTTGTGCTGCGAGCTGCCATCTGCATTGGTCGGCACCGGGTCACCCGCAAAGCTCACCGTCTGTGTGGCGCGCGGGTTGGCGTATGCCATAAATGCCTCGTTGTCTTGCGGCGCGCTGTGCAGATTGCGCACCATTGCCTCGCGATCGCCAGCAAGCGGCCCTGAGTTGGGATCGGCGTTGGGCGCCACATTAGATGCAGCGGTCGGGCCGACATTGGCGCCAGCTGGCGAATTGCCGAAAAAGCTGGCGTTGCTCCAATCTTTTAGACCGGTTGAGCCGAGACGCCCGGCGGTGCCCGAAAGCCCGCGCTCGTTAAAACTTGCTTCGCGGCCAAGCGAACGCTCGTTAAATCTGTCCATATCAATCCGAGCGGTGGCCGGATCGTTGGGCAAGTGCGAAACATCCCAATTGTCGAGAGGTACCTGATACATCTTGGCAAGCGCGATGTCGCCGAGGCCGCCAGCGGTTTCAAGCTGCTGGTCAAAAATGTATTGAGTGCCCGGCGTCAAGTTGGTGTGCTGCTCAAGTGGCACGCCGCGATCGTCTTTAACGTAGGTGACCGCACCCCACGGGCTGTACTGGTTGGCCGAGCTTACGTCTGCCGACGCATAAACCGCCTCTTTATTCGCTGCTGCTTGAGCGGCCGCGGTTTTTTCAACGTCGATAGGCGGTGGCGCGGAAATCTTTTTGCCCATTTTCTCACTCGTCTAAATACTTGCACTCTGACTTGAGCAGGCTGAATGTGATCATGTTGGTTTTCCCGTCCCAAGCCCGGCGGTGTACGCCCTCTTTGCGAAACCCAATATGTCTAATTACTTTTTCCGAGGCTTTGTTGCCCTCGCGAACACCAACCCTGATGCAGTCAACGCCGATGTTATTGAAAGCCGTTCCAAAGACGTGACGCAAAACCTCGGGCTTCATAAACATTCGGCTGGCCGACCTCACCAGCAAGTTGCACGTTTTGATTTTCGGGTTATACTCGACAAACACCACCCCGCCGATCGGCTTTTTGTTCCGAGTAAAACCGATGGCAACATAGTTCTGGCCGATGTCGTCAAGGTCGGCACCGGCGATGCCGTCAATAACCCAATTTGCAACCCGCGGATCAACCACGGCCTCAATCGTCATATTAGCCCGCCCCGTTCATAAATGTAGTTGGTCGCGCTCCACTCAACTTGCTTGTCAGTCACTTCCAAGATTACGCGGGTTGAAAAATTACGACCCAACGCGTTGAATTTTAACCAGGGATTGTGTGCGACCTGGCCGAGTGACCACGTTGCAACGTCCCAAATGCTGCCGCTGTCGTCCCATACAAAATTAGGTTCAATCTTGGCCAGCGTCAAAGCGTCATCAAGTTGCGGCAACGAAAAGTCAATTCCAAGCGACAAGCGCACGGGCGGCAACGATGAGGTAATAAAGGTCGGCTGGATTAGATTGATTTTTTTGACGTGGCCGCGGTCCTGAAAGTAGGTATAAGCCTGCATCGCGTCACAAGTGATCGCAACGCCATTATCGCTCCAATCATCGTTATCAAATAAGTGTACCACACCATCGGCATCGCCAAAATACATGTTTTTGCCGTATCGGCACCACTTGGTGGCGGCAACATCGAACCGGCACCAAGCGCCAGTTATGGTGTTGCGCACAAACTGCTGTGAGTTGCCGGCGGTGAGCGGCACAGTCAAAATCAACATCTCGCCGACGTGGTAAACCGAGAGCTGGAAAGTATCAACGGCGCCAAAGCGTGTAATGAAGTTTTGCAGCTTTGGTTGGATTTTGTCTGATAGGTACTCTTCACCAGTCGCTTGCGCGCCGCTATTCGGCAGCACCTTTGAAAGAGCTTCAAGGCCGCGCGTCGTCAGCACGAAAATGTCAGCTTCATATTCAATGATCGCATGCCGCGACACCGGCCGGCCAATCTCATACACGCCGACAAGTGACCACGCGCCGGCCGAGCCCGGGTTGGTGCCTTGGTATACAGCAACCGAGCCGCCATCAAAGAAAAAGCAAATGTAATCGTCGGGGCCGTCGCCACCGTCTCGGCTCAAGCTGGCAATGGCAAACAAATTGCCTTTGAAGCTCGAAACAGTGGACAAATCAAACTCAGTGAGCGCGCCAGTTATGGCGCCGGTTTGGCCGTACCAAAAACTCTGTGTGTCTTTTTCAATGAAATAGACGCGGCTGCCGTGAACGTGCACGTAATCAAGATCTGCAAGCGTTACGCCGGTAAACGTCGCGTCGGCCATCGTGGTGCCGTCGTACGCCTGCACAGTATTGGTGCCATTCGCCCAAAATTGTGTCCCGGCGAGCTGGTCGGTCACATAGTAGATCGCACTGCTGCTCAGCCCCGACTTTAGCGTGCTCGGGCTGCCTGCCGCGGTCACGTCAAAAATGCTGCCATTGCTGGCCGCAAGCAGCCGGTGCCGGGTGCCATACTCATATTCAACCAGCGTGCCCACTGGTGTGTCGGTGGCGGTGTCACAAAAGCTGGAATGCCCGGGCCGCGTCACCAGACCATCGGTGCGAGGGAACCAATTGACCAAATCAATAGCATCGGTCACCGGCATCAGGTCATAAGGGTCGCGCGCATTAATGCCGCCGATCGGTGGCGGGTGCGCGCGGCTGTTTGCCGACTGGCCGCCTCGTATATCTCGCAGTGGACGCTGTAGCATTGAAAAATCGGTGCAAAAATGTTACAAGTGATTTGCTAGCAACTAGGGGGTACCAATGAAGCTAACAAAAGCAGCCAAAGACTGGCTTAAATTAACGCCACAGCAACGAGTTGCTGCTGTAGTGAGGTACGCCGAGTTTATCGATGGCGAAGAGTGGCGCCGGTTTTCAAACGACCTTGAGCTGGTACACACCGCGCTCAACACCGGCGACTTAAAGTTGCTTAACAAACTCGGCTTGATTGAACCAACAACAACGAAGAGCTGACATGACGAAATTTGCCACTACCTACCTCAAATGTCTCGCCGTTATGCTTGTCGGCGTGCCCCTAATCTTGCTCGGCTTTGCCGCAACTGGCCTCGCCGACATGCCGTCTATCGAAACCGCGCTACGCCCCGAAGTTTGGGCCGGTGTTGCGCTGATTGCCTTGCTCTACGCCATCGCCGAGGGCGTTGGCTGATCACTTCAAATCAAGCATCAACTGCCTGACTTGCTCTGCCTTTTGCTCGGCGCTGGCCTGTTTGGCTGGCGCCATTTTTTTTGCTGCGCCAGCTGGCTTTTTGGCTGCCGCGCGCTTGGCTGGTGCTTTTTTGGCTGGCGCCGACTTTTTGGCTGCTGGCTTGTCTGGCGCCGACTTTTTGCTAGCTGCCTTTTTTGCTGGCGCTTTTTTAGCCGGCGCTTTAGCCGCTGCTTTGCCGCTGCCGCCGATGCGCTTGATTATAGCCTTCATCAGCCGGCCCGGTATTGAGCGCCCTGCCGCCTTTTCAGCTGCCTTGGCTGCTTGGCCAGCGAGGTTGTCTTTAAACGCCCCGGCGATCACATCAGCAGCGGCGCTGGTGGCGCCCGGCATGGCCATCTTGCCCACTGCCTTGCCGGCCATGCTGCCGCCGGTCAAACCAATTGCGTTGTATATGGCCGAGGTACTGAGCGCCTGCGCCTGCTCAAGTTGCTTTTTGATCGCCTCAAGCTCAAGCGCCTCGTACTTTTTGCCGGTGCCTTTATCAAATTTGGCTTGCAGCCGGTCGCGCTCTTTTTCGAGCTTGCCAATGGCGTCTGAGGCCATCAAGTACTCAGCACCGGCCGCCGGGTAACCGACAACTTTGAGAGCCTTGGCAATGCCCGGTGTTTTTTGAGCCTTGTCGTACGCCTCAACAAAGCCTTTTTGAACGCTGTTGTTGGTACGCATATTTGGCCGGCCGCCGGTGGTGTAATTGTCGGCCTCGACGTTGAGGCTGTCGGCCCGCAGCTTTTTAATCACCGCGTCGGCCATCTCGCCACCAGCGCCAGCGGCGCCAAAAAATGCCGGGCCGTATTTGGCAACCGCCTCTTTCGTCTCTGAGCCCGGTATTGGCTCGCCAGCCAGCTCTTGCTTTGCCTCACCAAGCAGCGCGTCTTTACGCTCTTGCAGCTCGCGCGCTTGCGCTCGCTCTGCAATGCCGGCCCGTGCGAGCTCGGCCTCAGCTTTAGCCTTTTCAGTCGCGCGCCTTTGCGCCAGCGCCTCGGGGGTGTTGGCAGCGGCTTGGTTTTTCAATTTGGCGGCCTCAGCGGCCATTTTGGCCGCCTCAAGGTCGGCGGCTGCCTTAGCCTTGGTTGCCTCGGCCTCGGCCGCTGCTTGGCGTTTGGCGGCCATCTCTTGCGCACGCATCACTTGCAGCTTTTCCCAGGCTGCGTGCGTGCCGCCGCCCCAATTGCGATCTATCGAGCCTTTGTACAGCCCGAGCTTTTTCAACTCTTGCTGTGCCGCCTCAATGGCCTCGGGCTCACCGCCCTTTGACAAGTCGGGTATGTTTGGCAGCTCGCTAGACACAGCTGCGTTAATCGCCGCGTCTGTGCCGAGTGCGCCAGCAACACCGGCAACCGCCGGTGCGGCCGCGGCCGCACCACGCGCCGCTACATCGCCAACCTTGCCGCCGCCAGCTCGCAGTGCATTGGCAATCGCCGCGGCGACTGGCGATGCGACGCCCCGAGCTGCGAGGCCAGCAGCGGGGCCGGCCACGGCACCGGCAATCAGCGGTGCGGCGTCTAGCGCGGCTTGGCCATAGTTGCCCTCGTACACGTTCATTGCCGCACTAGCGGCCGGGTCAACCAACGCCTCTCGCAGTACCTCGGGCACTGCATTGGCAGCATTGACCGCGCCAGCGGCGACCTCGCGCGCTCTCGCGTCGGCAACTGTGCGGGCCGAGCCCTCAATCTGCGCCGGCGTCATGGGGTCAAGTTGGTTAGCGAGTGCTCTAAGTCTCGGGTCCACTGTTACGCTCCAAAGCCAGCCTCGGGCACATAACCGCTGCTCAAGTCAAACACCGGCAGCGGTGTGATGCTCATTGTCTCTTGTGGTGTGTCTGAGCCAATCAGCTCTTCAACGTGCGCTTGGTACTCTCTATATGCCTCGCCGTACTCGATACCGTTGGCGCGTAAAAAACGCCACTTGACGCCAAGCACAAGCGCGTAATCGTCAAGCAACGGCACGTCGGTGTCGGCCGCAAACTCTTCGTACTCGCTAGAGCCGTCGGCGCTTTGCAGCCAGTTGCGCGAGACGTATTCAAAATAAACATCTTCGCCGGCAGTTGGCGTGCCGAGAATGTAAAACTTGTTGCCGCGAATGCGCCAATGATACTCGGCCGGCGACGTGACAACAGCGCCCTTTGCGGCCTGCCACGCTTGCGGGTTTTTCGAGCCCCACAACGGCCGGTTTTGAGTGCGGTTATGGACCGTTTGCGGAATGATGCGCAAAAAGTCGGACCATTGCGTCTTGATGTTGGAAATCTGCTCTTCGGTGGCGACCGTCGTAAACGTCGCCTCTTTCGTCATCGCCTGCCAAGCGTGGCGCCGCATCATGTCGCGCGCCGTCAACCGCATCAGAGAGCGCAGCTGTGCGGGAAAGTCGTTACTGCTTGAAACGAGATTAGGGGGTTGCGAGACGCCGATTTCGGCCGCGGCGGCTTGAGCAATCTCAAGTACGTTCAACGACATCGCAACCCCTTACCATCACTATTTTTGGCTCTCAAGGTACTCTTCAATAAGAGCGAAAGCCGCGTCTCGCGTGGCAACCGGTGCCGGCGAGAATTTTTCACAAATGCCGCGAAGCGCCTTCAGCCCGAGCTTTTTATAATCGTCGGGAATGTCAACGCCGTGGCCAGATACCTTTTTGAGCGTCTCTTTAGCTGCCGCGATCGGGCTTGCGGCATCGCCAACATTCTCGCCCTGATCTTTCAGCATGATTTCAAGGCGGTTGGTGAGTTGCTGCATTTGCTCTTGCAGCAAACCAATTGTGCCCTTGAGCTGCTCGTTTTCGGCAATGATGCGCGCCGGCACCGCGCCGGTTTTCGATGTCTCAAGCATTGCTTGCGCTTGATCGCGCAACATGCGGGCACCAATGCCGATGTTATCTAGCTTGTCGTCGGCAATCTCTGCAAGCTGTTCAACTGTATAGATATTTTGATATTTCAGCGAAGCGACCTGGCCGCGCGTCAAGATTTGCCACTGCTCAAGCGGGGTGCCACTTTCAGCAATCTCGCCCGTCTTTTTGAAATGCTCATACTGGCGAGCGAAACGGATTGTGTCCTCTTCACGCACCAGCCGCTCGGGGCTCGCGGTGCGGTCACCAGGGATGACGAAACGCACCATTTCAATGCTGCGGAAGTACGGCCGGCCCAGCTCTTTGCTGCGCTCTTCATCGTACTCATCGTGAATGAAAAAAATTGGAAACACACCGCCCGCACCTTGCGTGGTCGGTGCGTTTGGATTTGCCGGCTCAATGCCGGTAACAAAATCGCGGGTATATTCGTGGGTCGCTTCGAGCATTTTTATGCTTTCTTAGTTTTGTTAATGGTGTCGGGCGAGGCGCGCGGGGAACGCAAGACGGGGGGTTTGCAACACACCCCGCCCGACTGACTGGCAACTAACTAGGGTTAGTTAGCAACGCCAATTTTTGCACCGGTGCCAAGGTCAACCGTGCCCTGTGCGGGCGAACCGCCGATGGTTTCGGTCAACCACACATCGATGTCGTGCGAGCCGACCGTTGCATCGTCATCGATAGCACCAGCCGTTGTCGTCGTGTTCATCTGAGCGCCGGCTGCTGCCGATGCCAGACAATCCACTTCGGCGACGCCTGCGAACTGGAACCAGGCATAACTGGAGGCCGCAACAGCCACGTGCGCGACAACGACGGGTTGACCCTCGGTGACGCCAGCCGTGGTGGCTGCGGTTACTTCCAGATAATCAGCTTCATAAACGCACAGCTGGCCGGCAGTGATGGCCGTCGCGTCGTTGTACAGATAAATGAAGCCCGAGCCGAGTTGGCCGTGCACTTTCGTACCAACCTCAAACTCAGCGGTGGTGTCAACGCGCGTAACGTCAACACCAAGCATTTCCGACGTAATATTCGTCGCGGATGCGGTCATTTGATTTCTCCAAAAGGGTGTTGAAAGTAGGCTAGCGACTTTCGCCGCTAGCCACTTACTTACGCGATGCGAATGACGCCTTGCAGTTGGCGGTTATCACAAGCGAGGCCGACGCCGCACCAACCAATCAGCTTAACGAGAGCGTCTTGGTTAGTCGAGAAACGGTCCGGGTCAAGAGGGACAAAATTTCTCTGGCTGTGTGGCCGATAGAAAAGGTGCTCAGTATTAAGCATGTACATATGCGAAGCCGGAGCACCCGTCGTGTAGCGGCTATCGGAATAACCGCCGTCTGCAACAACATCAGCCGACATAAACTTGAGGTTTTCAAAACCAGCGGCACCCATTTTCGTATTAGTAATACGCTGAATGCTTTGCAGGCTTTCCCAATATGCCGTGTATGCGAGGTTGTCGGCAATGATCAAATCGGGCTTCGAACGATTGCGGCACAGTTTGAGCCACAATTGGTTCATTTCCGTTTGCACATTGCTTGACGAAAAGGCGGTGGTCACCGTTTCGAATTGGTTAGCCCAAAACGAATAAGTGCTTGAGTCAATTCCACCAACCGTGCCGGTGCCGGCGTCGGCAACAATTGCTTGCAGACCAAGAATTTGCTTGCCGCCATCGGCCGTGCCGTCGCTGTAAAGGTCGGCTGCCATTTCGTCGTAAAGCGTTTTTTCAGCGTTCGAAATGCGGCCCTCAAGCAGATCAACAAGCTGTGAGCTGCCCGAATTTTGCAGCATTTCAAGGCCGCTAATGCTGATTGCACAAGCAGCTTGCTTGAGCGAGTATTCAGCCGCCGTAAAAATATCGGTCGGCGAGATGTTGAGCTGCTCGTAACCGCTATAACGCTTATACGTGCCATTGCGCTGATAAACGATCGGGTGCACAACCGTGCGGCCGCCGTTAAAAGGCTTTGCTTTGCCTTTTTGAGACAGTCGCCACATAAGCGCGGTGTTGGTGGTGAAGTTATCGGCGACCGTCTTGCTGCGATTGCGCAGTGTGGTGGTCACAACTTCGCTAAGACCAGGGCTTGCCATTGGTTAAACTCCATTGTTAATGGCAAAAGATAATGCAGCATGTCGCTTTTTCAGGGCTCACATGCAGCAACCAAAAACAACCGAGACTTACAACCACTTTGCAGGCACCTTGATCTTAGCGAAGCCGTTTGGCAAAGGCTTTGAACATGTGCATGTTGCCGGGTATCAGGTCGGCTTATTTATTTCGCAAGTGCCGGTATGTTCGTGACCGAGGCCGGCGCTTTGCATACGCATCTATTATACCATAAACGACAAGTGAATTACACAAAGTCGCTCTCGGTCATAAACTGCGCTACGTTCGCGCTGATTTCCTCGGCAAGCGATCGATCGCGGCCGTCATTAATCGGCGCATTCACATTCACACTCGACGTTGGCAAGCTCGCGCCGGCACGGCGGGCGCGCTGCGCCTCACCGCGTGCGGCCTGCTCTTGCTGGCGCCTTAGTGCAATCTCGCGGCTTTCCCACATCTGCTGTGAGAGCGTCGGGTTGGCAGCAACGGCCGCATTGTACGCCTGCTCAAGTGACAGATTGGGGTTGGCTGTCAAAAAGTTTGCCATGTCGCCGCGCACGTCATCATAAAACGGGTGCAGCGGGTTGCCGTTGGCATCGGTGGCATTTGCAAATTCGGTGACCTGTTGCTGTGCCTGATAGTCATACTGTGCGGCTTGGCTGCGCTGATAGTCTTGACTGCTCACCCGCAGCTCGGCCAGCTCGTTTTGCATGCCTTGCAAGTAGCTCATCAGCTGCGGCGGCATCTGAAAATTATTGCCGGCTTGCTGCTGCCGATGAGCTTGCTGAGGCTGTTGCGCGGCATTTTCAGTGCCCGACCAGATCGGGTTGCCGTCTTGGTCAACAACCACAACCTCGCGGGCTGCTTGCTGCTGCTCAATACCAAACATCTCGCGCAACTGATCTTGCGTAAAGCCACGCTGCTGAGCAAACCAAGTCAAGAATTCGGCCGGGCGCTCGCGTGCGTGCTTTTCAAGCGCAAGCGTCTGCTGCAAAATCGCAGCCTCGTTTGTGCCCATACGGGCATACTCATCGCGATATGGTGCGATGATGCGATCAAGCTGGCTGAATTTTTCAGCCGTCTCTTGAAAGCCTTGGCGCTCGGCGGCGAGCTCTTGAAAGCGCTGTGTTAGACCGCGCTCCATCTCTTTGTTGCGCGTGCCCAAAATGCCAAGCGCTTTTTCAATAACCGGCAGTGCCTCGGCGTCTTTGCCAGCTAGCGACTTGAGCGCTTCCCAGGTCTCTTTTTCGTCTTTGGTCCATCGAATAGGCGGCTCTGCATCAAGGCCGCTGCCTGATTGCTCACCGTCGCTGCCGTCGCGCTCGCCCTCGCCCTCGCCCTCGCGGTCGCCGTCGTCTTCATCGTCATCGGCGTCGCTGTTTGCTTGCGCCTCGGATGCCTTGCGAGCTGCCTCGCTCGCGGCCATCGGGTTATCATCAGCGTAACCATCGTCGCTGCCAACAAGCTGTGCAGCGTCGGTGTGTACCTCGAAAGCTTTCGCCAGCTCTTCGCCAACGCTCAGTGCTTCATCTGCCATTTTATACCGTTTCGATTATTGTTGATTTTTGCGGTACGTTTTCACGAACAACGTCGCCGGTTTGCACGTCGTCGGAAACTTGGAAATCGGGCAAGTCTGCATCGGGCTCGGGCTCGGGACCGGCAACATAGCCAGCCTCAACCTGATCATATGCGTCTTTGATGTCTTGGCCAATTGTCTCTTTCATCTCGCGCATTGCGCGCTCGCGAGCTGTGTCTTGAAACGGCATGCGCTCGTTGCCGACCTCTTCACAATCGTGTTCCCGCAAGTGCTCGCGGTGCTGGCGCTTGCCGGTGATCCAGCTGCCATCAACCATGCTTTGATACTCGACATTATCGCCGATCGTGTACGGCGCTTGCACGGTATCACTGCGCTTGCTCTCGGCCGTCAAATCGCGGTGCGTCCAAATCACAGTGGTGCGGCCCGTCTCGGGGTTATAGCGCTCATAACGTCGCGATTTGGGCGGCTCAGACCTCGGCTTGTCGCCCTCATCTCTCACCTTGCGGCGCTTGCGCCGCTCGGCTTTGTACCCCGGCATCTCTCGAAATAGTGGCATCAATTCCCCATCAAAGTTGCTTAGCTAAAGCTGCCAACCGCAATCGCCGACACGTTAGCGCCAGTGGTCACCGACCAAGCGCCACCGGTTGAAAATGCCATCACTGGCACCATAAACGGCACAAGCGAGGTAACCGAGCTGGCACCACCAGTAAACACAGTAATGGCTGAGCCCCCGCCGTCTTTGATTGACACAGCGCCGGGCGACGTGGTGGCCGGCACAATCAACACGTGCTTGAGCAGGTCGCCAGTCGCGCCAGTGCCGCCAAGCGCTTGGTCACTCTGCGAGGCCGCAACTGTTTCATAATCGCCGGCAAACTGCCGATTTTCGAGCGGGTTAGCCATCGTTCATGTCTCCATCGCTAGTGCGCTCGCGCGCTTTGCTTGCCCTGTCTTTTGCCTTTTCGGCTGCCTTGTGCGCCAAGTCAGCTTGATTTTTCTGCCACTCATACTTGCGGTCGGCGTCTTTTTCGGCCGCCTCATTCGCCATCTGCTCAAAACGCTCATCGCGTTCGGCGCCGGCCTTGTTGGCGTCAATCTCGATTTTGGCAGCCTGCAAGTCTTGCCCGCGCTTTGCTGTCTCGGCATTGAGCCAAGCCGCCTCGCGGGTTGCTTGTACTTGAGCCTGCTTGGCTTGAGCGTCCAACATCGTGCGTTGGTCGCGGTACTGCGCATCGCGCTGTCGCGACTGAGCGTCAACTTGCAGTCGGCCCATTTTCTCTTGCAGCAAGCCCATATCGCGCTGAGTGTTCGATTGCAGCTTGGCTTGCTCAAGCTGTAGCTTTTGCTGCTCGATTTGCAGCTTGGCTTTTTCGAGCTCAATCTCTGCCGGCGGCTTGCCGGGCGGTGGCTCGGGCGGCCTGCCGCTGCCCTCGCGCACCACCTTGTCGAGAGCGTCAATTATGTCTTTTTCAATGCTGCGGGCGATGCCCGAGCCACGCACACCAAACTCAATCAGCTTGGCCATGGCCGGCGCAAAGTTCGGCAAGTCTTGCGCCGTCTTCATTGCCGGTTGCAAAAACTGACTGATGCCCTGCAAAAACTCACCGCGCTCGTTTTGCATTTGCGACTTTTTCATGCCGCCGAGCGTCTCGCTGTCAACCTTAATGCGATACATGCGCAAGTCGTCACTGCGCAGCACGTCCATTGCGGCCTTGAAGCGCTCTTCATCGAACACTTCAATATCTTGCATTGGCGGCTGGAATGGCTGGCCCTGCTGCTGTGCCTGCATTTGCATCTGCTGCAATTGCTGCGGCGGTGCCGGGGCCGGCTTTTGAATGCGCTTTTTAAACAGGCTCTCGGCGTTGGTGATAAGCTTAATGTAATCGTCGCTGTAGTGCTTGGCGAAGATCTCGGCCAAAATTTGCAGCAGCTCGCGCGCATGCTCAGCGACATCGCGCTGCTTGAGCCGCAAGCGCATGGTGCCGAAATCGCCCTTCAACTCTTGAGCTTTGGCAGTCTCGCGATAGTCGCTGGCGCCGCGGATTACGTCGGCAATGCCCGACACTTCATACAGCTCTTGTACCAACAAGCGCCGGTGCTGGTGCAGCTTTTCAATCACCGCGGCAACGTCACCAATCGGCAAAAAGTCAACCGCGCCTTTGAGACCGCCGCGCTCGGCGAACATTGACCAGTTGGTAACGGGCACCAGGTCGTTTTCATTCGTTTGCTTTACGATGCGTTGCAAGTCGGTCTGTTGCGCGTCGTAAGCGCCGACAATGCGCATGCCTTGAGTAAGCAGCTTGATGCGTTGCGTGACCTCATCAAGCTCAAGCAGCAGCTCTTGGTAAATCGCATAGTCTGGCGTCGGGATAAGACTGTCTGAGGTAATGGTGCCAAAGATTGGCCGAGGGCATGGAAAAAAGTTTTCGAGCCCGTAAATGTCGTCTTTTTTGTCAAGCACGTGCTCATCAAAGTCGGTGCATACCCAAATGACCTCGCGCTTGTGCTTGTCCCAGATTTCCCAAATCTCGGCGCGCTTATAAAGCTGCTTATAATCGTCCGATCCGAGATTATTATTTTCGGTGGCCGCCTTTTCCATATCTTCGCGCAGCTTGATCTTGGCAGCAATGTCTTTGCCAAAGCGCTTGCGAATTTGGCGATATGTCATCGGCACGCGGCGAGCAACCCAACCGACGTGTTCCCACGCCCCACACATCTCATGCAAAAAGTCGGACCACAAGACGTGGCTCACTTCAGCCTTTTCATATGCCTTGTACTCGACATTTGGGCGGTAAAACTGAGTGGGCAAGCCCATCTCGTTCACGCCCTCTTCGATCTCGTAACCGTTGGGCGCGTCGGGCTCTTCCCCCGGCATAAGCGGGTAACGCTCAACACTCGGGCGAAGCTTAATAAACGGGGTGTAACGCACCCAAGTTGTGCCGCGGGCGGTGTGCTGGTAATCGTCAACCGCTGAGCTGAGGCTATCGTAAGTGCTCGGCTGATCAACCATGCACATCAAGCCACGCTGCAGCAGCTCGGCGGCATCTCTGGCCGGGCCGTCTGCATCCAAAAACTCACGGTGCACGTACGGCACCGGGCATTCCATAAACAGGTGCGGCTTTTCGGTGCGAATGAGCGACCAGTATACGTTATACTTGCGCTTGCGCGTATGCGCCAAGCCCGGCAGCGTTACCGCTTGCTCGCGCTCATCTTTGTATCGCTTGATAATGTTTTCACAGCGTTTGCGCCACGTCTTGGTGCGGGCGAGAGTGCTGTTAATCTCTTTAATCCAACGCACTGCCTCGCGCTTGGCTTTATCTGGCTCCATAACGGCCAGGTCAGCGGGTTTGTCGAGCTGCTCAATACCGATTGCGAGCCCGCTCGCTGTATCGTCCATACTCATATAAGCGCGCTTTCAACCGTTTGACTTTCGCGATTTGACCACATGTCGTTGAGCGTCACATCTCGAATAGTCGTCATTGGCATTTTAGCCGTTGGTGTCGGCCTAGTATAAGGCCGGCTCATGCAGGCATACCGCAATGCATCGCCCGCATGGTCTTCACTTTCGCTATCAACATCGTCCGGGTTGTGCTTATCAGATTGTAGCGCGGGCAACGTACGTATGAGATGTATGCACGAATCAAAAAAATAGAGCATTGGCAGATTATCACCGCCTTTTACCAGCGGCTCACCAATTAACCGGGCTCTAACCGTATCCCAACCCCCGCCATGGCCCAGCTTTGGCGTCCGCGAGTTGTCGGCGCGCTGCCAATAAACCTTGCCGCCGGCATTTATCGCCCCGGCCGCCATGCGCTCGGCGATCGAATAACCACCGTCTCGGGCAAACGCGCCCGGGTCAAGCACCGAATAGTCAATTTTCGGGTCTAGCTGCTCGCGCTCAACGATGCCGGCGCCAACCTCTTCGGCAAACATGCGGCAACCTTGGTTGGCGACATACCCCGGCGGCTCAAGCTTGGTTTTGACGCCGTACCACTCGCGATAAACAACGATGGCGCCCTTGGGTATGATGCGGCCGCCCGGCTCATTCCAGTTTTCGGACGCCACCGCGCACCAGTAAAACGCAAATGGCTTGGCTGAGCCCCAGTCGCCCGCCCTAAACCGCACCCAATGGTCGGGCAAGTTGCACCGCTTTATGACGTGCTTGCGAAAGTCAAACTCTGGAAAGTACGCGCCCGGTATCGTAAACCAGTCGCCGAGCAACCAAGCTCGCACTTGCGCCTCTGAGCCGGTTTGCGTCAAACGCCCGACGTACGACGGGTCGTTTTCCATCAACTTGGCGTTGTCTTGCACGCGGGCCGGTATGTAAATGCGATAGTTAAAATCGCCGGTTGGTTCCATCTTACCGGCTTGATCATTCCAGTTTAAGATTGGCTCGGCGAGCGGCTGGTAACCCATCGGGGCCGGCTCAACGTAACGCTCTCTAATCCAGTTGGTACCAGGGCCGCCCGGGTTGGCAGTGAGTATCATGCGACACGGCACGCCATGCGAGCTGCGCAATATGCCCTTCATCTTGGCGATGACTTCCCAATTGGAAAAGTTGCCCGCCTCTTCAAAGACGCACGCTTGCACTTCCCAACCTTGGCACTTTTCAGCGTCTTCATCGCGCTCAAGGTGGCGCAGGTAAATCATCGCCCCGTTTTTGAATTTCCAAAGCTTTTGAGCCTCGAAATACTGGCCACCATGCAGTGGGTAAAGCTCTTTCGTGCGCGCAATCACGCCCTCAAGCTGCGTTAGCTCGCGCCTAAAAAATATGCCCTTGAATTTCGCGCCCCAACGCTCGGCCATTATGAGCAGATAACCGATGGCGCTATCGGTTTTGCCGCCGCCGCGCGCACCGCCATATAAAACCTCTTCAATCTGCTCGGGCAAATTTATAAAGGCTGTTTGCGGGCCGGCTTGCGGCTGCCACGTTACGGCAAGCTGTTGTGTCTCTTGTGCCTGCATTACTGAGCGTGCGCACTCAATCTAACAAATGTAAATAAAATGCCGACAAAGCCGACAATCCAAAGCACTTCATAATAACGCTCTAAAAAGCTAGCTGGCCGACCGCCTTTAGAACCGCCAACGTCTCTTTTGGCGCCACGTTCATGCCTATCAACGTCAAGAATAGCAGCCCGAGTGGCCAGCGCCTCACCGTTGATCTTGCGGATCTCTGCCACGAGGCTAGCGAATCGATCCTCTCTGTCAATATAGCTAGGTCGCGCCTTATGGTTGCAAGTTCGAGCGCGTTCTTTAGATCGTTTGCGGCTCTTGTTTTTTCGAGCTGCATTAGGTGTGTAATCGGGTCGAAATTCATTATCAGACATAAAAGCTCAACTCTCGGTCGGGTAACCGATTGCCACGCCGAGGGCCATTAAAAAGGCAACAATCGAGGCCGCGTAAACACCCCAGTATTTGCCAAGCCGCGCCTCAAGATAGGGCGACAACAAAAGCATGGTTGAGGCGACGATTAAAACCTCAGCTGCCCACACAATCCACTTGTACTGCTGGAACCAAGCATGTAAAGCAAGATTGCCCGAGCTGTACGCCAGCCAGCTTTGAAACCAATACGACTGGTGTACTGTCCACCCCAGGGCCTTACCAAGAACGCCGAGCACTGGCATGCGCACCTTGTTGAAATGGTACACCCAATGCCCAGCAATTATCGCTGTCGCAACGGTACTCGCCCATACGGTAAACCGCATGGCAAATTCAAAATCTAATGCAGTCACTTGCGTGTCTCTTATGCCTGATTACGCGGCAACAACTTTATTAACGATCGGTCGGATGGCGGCAACGTAGCGGTGCCCCTCAAGATCAAATATAACATGCCCATCATACGGGCTTATCGCGCTTTCAGCCGGCACGCCGCCGTTTTTTTGAATTGCCTTGTGCAGCCAGCCGCACAGATTTGACATGGTGTCGGGGTCAACCTCAATCAGCTCACCGCCGGGGAAATCAACGTCGTCGCCCTCAAGGGGTTGACCTTCGATCTCGGCCGGGGCGTCTGTGAGCGTCGCAATCTGATCTTTCACCACGCGCCATTGCGCGGCACTTGGGCAGCCATTGCGCAGTGCGTGCTCAAAGCCGCTCAACCATGCCCTGAATTCGTTGAGTCGCATTCGGTGAATTCCACTTCGTAATCACAAAACTGGCAATATGCCATCTGGCCGGCGAGCACTTTGGCGTGCCCGCAATAGGTGCAAAATCTGTTGCTGAGACTGAGCGACGCCGGCGAGTTGTTGGCGGGCGGGTCAAACAAATCTGCTTGCCCGATCTGAAACACCGTTTCGCTCGGCTCGTACTCACTCATAAATGCTCTCTTCAAGTCGGCTGCGGGGTTTGCGTTGCTGTTGAGCCAACCCGAAACGCAATCGGGTCAGCTCATAATTCATTCGGCTCACTGCCAAGCCTGCATGCACTTGCGCCTTGTAGGTCAGGGCTGCGGTGAACACGCAAAACGCGATGGTGAAGCACCACAAAAAATGCGTGGCAGTGCGCCGAATGTTGTCAGTCATTTGTTTGGCTTTCGCTTTATCTGGCTGGCTGAATAAAAAATCTCATCGACATCAAACCACGTGGCCGCATCAATGCCGCCGGCGTCGTCAATGTAAACGACGTGCGGCGCCGTGCTTTCGTCTTCATCTGGCTCAGGCACATACGCGCGCTCGCCAATGCGCTGGGCGCTCGCAATAAAGTCTTCAAACCGATGCATGCCGCCAGACTTACGGTCAACCTCGTACACCGTGCCATCTGTCGTCGTGATTAGTGGCGTCTGCCGATCACTCGGCTTGCGCTTGATGTCGATGATGTCGTCAAAACGGAAGTACCTCAGCTTGCTCTCGCTGCCGTCTTTCACATAGCAGTAATAACCCTGAAATTTTTGAACGAATGGCATGTTGCCCCCCCCCTATGTAGCACGTCGATGACAACAACGGATAGCGTCATGTCTTCGCCTTAGTGCATGGTGAAGTTATCTTCGGCATGATGACGCAAACACCACCCGAGCTGCACCCGGTGCAACCCGTACAACATCGCAATCACGTCAATGCGGTTGCCGCGCACCCACATGTCGTGCATATCGTTTAGCTGCCGCTCAGTGATTTCGCGGCCGTTAACCACAAGCACCGTGCCCCAGCGCTCGGGCTCGAACGGCAGCACGTCGGTGTCGTCAAAATCATCTGTCATGCTGGTATGTTGTCGGGCTCTGCTGGCAAGGTGTGGTTACGCGATCGGCAAGCAACATTACGACAACGCCAAATGGTCGGCACCACCGGGTCGATGATGGTGTGCGCAGCATTACAGTATTCACACAGCACCACAACCTCGCCCTCAAAAATCAGCAGTTTTTCGTCAAGCAGGTTGGCGCCAAAGTCACGGCGCTTGAGCACCGCTAGCTTTTTGGTGAGGCTGTTTTTGGCAGCCTGGGCCTTGTCGTCAAACGTCGTTGTCTCGCTCATCTGATTGCTCGGGTTTGAGTGCTGCACCGCTCGGTGCTGGGGTTATGTCTTTCGCTGTTGCCTCAATGGTATCTCGCGGCGCAAATTGGCGCTGCCAGTCTTCAATCGTCAGCTTGTCGGCGTCGGGCGACGCACCAACCACATGTATGGTGTGCTTGACCTCAGTTGTCTCAACCGGCACTTCGCCATACTTTGTCTTGCCAACGTGAATGTGCACGGCCGGGTTGATTTTTTCGAGCACCATGCGCGCTTGCCGGTACTCAAGCTCGCGCTCGGCCTGGCCCTCTTCAAACGCCGCCCGCGCCACATCATTTTCACGTATCTGTTTCGCCAGCCAGCTCGGCGACATGCGAAACATCGCGGCAATGCTTTTTTGGCTCAGGTCCATCTGCGCCAGCTGGCGCAGCCACTTCGCACCCGCCTCAGTCATGCGATAGCCCGGCGGCAAGTTAGAGCCGGGCGCCACTTGATACGCCTCAACCAACGGGTCGGTCGGGCGCACCAGGTCAGAATGCCCCTTATCAGACTGCGGCTCAAGAGGTTTACCTTCGCTCTCTTTGGCGCCAGTGCCGCGATCTGTCTGCTGCTTGCCCATTACGTGCCCGCCGGTGCCGTCGTGTCTTCAACTGTGGTTGAGCTGTCGCGCGCGCCTGCCTTTGGCTGCTCATTTCGTTTGAGATCGACAATGCACGCCAGCGCTGGCGACGCCAGTAAGCTAAACAAACCCAGCACCATCATCATGGTGCCAAGGCCGGCGACAAGCGCCACCTTCACAACGTAATCGACTGCCGCCTTCAAAGTGTTGGACAGTGCTGCGCTTTTGCGGCTTACACCATTCATGTCTCACCTTTATCTTTCAGATTTATCAAATCACCGTACTCTGGCACCACGTCTGCCGTGTCGTACTCGGCGCCGCAACTCAAGCAGCGGTACCGCACATAGATCGCCTCGGCGTCTCGGTCATAATCAATTGCCTGCGGTGCTGAGTGCCCGCAGCCGCAAACGCCACTAACTGGTGCCGCCCGAGTGATGTAGCTATACACGTCCACCAAATCGCTCAGCTCGCGCGGTACCTCAACGTCATCAACGCCGCGAAACTGCTCTGTCTCTTTGACCGCTTTGCTGAAACGAAAATATGGGCGGGCTCTGTACATACTCAGACTTCGTTTTAATGCATCAAACTGTGTACTGTTGCTTGCATGTCTTTAAGCAGCTGCCGGTTTGACTCAGTCGCATCACTGATGCGCTGAACCTCGGTCTGCAACTCACTCAAAGACTTGTGCAGCTGCTCGGCAATGTCGTTAGCTGCCGCCAGCGCATCGGCACGCGGCACATTGCGCAGTACTTGACTGTTAGCCTGCACCTGCTGACTGAGAGCCTGCTGGGCTGCGTTCAGCGCGTCAATCGCATTGCCGAGCTGCTCGCGCGTAACCTGCGTCTCAGCCTTACGGTCGTCTGTCTCGGTAACAATGCTTGTGGCGATGGTATCAAGTCGCGATAGCGCGTTGTCAACCTGCTGCTGCATTGATTGCGCCGCATTCACCGCGCTTGAAATATGCCCGGCGTCAATGCGGTACTGCTCGCCAATTTGCTGCGCCAGCCGGTTGGCTTGCTCTGCAATGCTCTCAAGCTCTGAAATGCGTGACGCGAGACTTGCATGCTGCTCAAGCGTCGGGCTGGCGTCAATCTCAGTCTGCAAGTCGGCAATGTCGGCGGTTAATGCCTGGGTTGCTGCTTGCGTGTTGGCGATGTGCTCACCAAGCTTGTGCTCAAGCTGCTGCTCAAGCTGCTCAAGCTGCTCGCTGTGCGCGTCAACCCGCTCAATCGGTGCAAGCGCACCAAGGTGCGCATGCAAGCGCGTTACGTCAGCATCAAGTGCGTTGTGATTGGTGCGCAGTTCGCTGATTTGGCTCTGGAGCGCTGTGTGCGTCTCAGTTTTGGTGGTGCTTGCGGCCTCAAGCGCTTTGATGCGGCCGATCACGGGCTCAGCAAGAGTAAAGCTGAGGTTGTCGATGGCGTCTGCTGTCTCGGCCTTGTGAGCGTCAATTGATGCTTGCGTGG
>JAAOEI010000170.1_pt1 | contig 27281 bp, 34 predicted proteins | sample 7059261 | NCBI WGS metagenome assembly JAAOEI01 (sample SAMN14008812, study PRJNA610033) | viral metagenome | isolation source: viral particles filtered from seawater | place: China: Hangzhou Bay, Yangshan Deep Water Harbour | collected 2017-10-31 | reverse complement strand
CGTGTCGATCGAGCCGGTGATCGGCTCGCCGGTGTTGGGGTCCGTGATGGCGTCGAAGAGCAGCTCGACCTTCTCGATCGACGTCCAGTCGGTGAGGGAGTTGGTCTGCGAATTGACGTACGCCCCGGAGGTGAGGTACGTGTTGTAGCTCGTGCCGTTGCGGTTGTACGTGTTCGTGACGCCGAAGACGACGTCGAGGACACGCTTCTCCTTGTTGAGCCCCATCGCCCGGCCGGTCTTTTGGGCGGCCATGATCACCAGGCCCGTCTTGTCGAGCATGATGATCTCGCGGGTGATCGGCACGATGAAGCCGCGCTTCGTCGTCGCCGGCGAGAGGGTCCATTCCTCATTGAGGCCGACGACCGGATACTCCTCGCTCTCTTTGACGACTTCGGCGACGTCGCCCAGGCCTCCGGCGCCGGGGATCTTCTCGCCGTCGATCAGGTTCGTCTGAACCGTCTCGCACAGCTCGTCGGCGATGAACTCGGGATCTTCGTACGCTTCCTTGAGCTTGTTGAAGATGTACTGCCCGGTGATGTTGGCGAACGCCGAGGTGTCGATCGCCCCCTTGGCTTCAAGGATGGCGATCTGGCGGGCGTCGACCGAGCCTCGCACGAGGTTCATCTCGTAGAGCAGCTCGCGGCCACGCGGTTTGCCGTGCTCGTCGAGGACCGACGCCTCGAAGAGGTCGCGGATCGACAGGTTTTCGAGCTTGAGTTCCTTGGCCTCAAGCCCCTCGAGCAAGACGGCCTGAGCCTTGCCCGCCCCTTCGCTCTCGAAGAGGTTGACGAGTTCTTTCTTGTTGAGGAGCTTGGACATCGTTAAGCCTCGGTGTTGGTCTCTGATCGGTTTCCGTTGATTCGAAAGGCGGCTTCCGTGCCGCGTGATCCGCTGCGTGCCGCCGAACTTAGGCCGCGTAGGTGCGGGTCTGCGAGTAGCCGAGCGTGTCGATCTTGGCCGTTTGGGTCGTTCCGTCGCCGGCCTTCGCGTAGAAACCGAGGGCCATGGCGACCGCGTTCGTGTACGTCATCTGGTGCTTGATCGGCTTGTTGCGGCTGGCGTCGGCCGAGTCGTAGAGCGGCTTGTCGTCGAGGAAGAACGACACCTCGGCGAGATCCTGGGCCGGATCGCCGACCGCGGTCACTTCGATCCGCAGGTTGACGTAGCTCGAACTTCCCGGCGTCGCGGTCGACGTCGAGATCGTCTGCGTCGAGCCGACCGAGCTGATGCACTTCCAGGCGGTGCCGCCGTCGACCTTGTAGATCAGGGCCCCCGAGAAGCTCGACGCCGGGCCGGCTCCGTCGTCGACGAGCAAGTTGGCGCCCCAGGCCGACGACAGGCCGAAGGCGATGTTCGCCTTGTTGGTCGCGGCCTCGCTGAACTGGATGAGGCCTTCGACCGCGATTCCTCGCTTGTCGGCGAACTGGAAAATCTTTTTGCCGGTGTAGACGGCGGCTTCGTTGTTGTCGGTCGCGCCCGTGGTCAAAGTGGCGATGCCATTGGCGACGTCGCCGACCGCGACCGAGGCCCCGGAGTCGGCCGCCAGCGTGGTCAGCCAGCCCGGGATCTCGTCGAAGTCGGTCCAGTTCATGACCGACTGACGCTTTTGGGCCTGGTCCATCGTTTTGGTGAGTGCGAGCATTGTGGCCTCTGTCTCGTGGTCTCGGGGTCGTTTGCTTCGTTTGCAAGAGGCTGAGCGGGATAGTCCGGCTTTCGCCACATCCCGCTCGCCTTGCCGCCGTCTAGTTCAAGGCCGGCCGCTTGAGCCGGCTGAGCCAGCCCTTCGCGTCTTGCGGCTTTTCGCCACCGGCCGATTCGGTGAGATTGCGGCTGCCGGTTCGCGGAGCCGCCGCTCCCTTCTGGGGAGCCGTGGCCCGCTTCGCCTCGGCGATAAACTCCTTGCGGTCGCTCTCGCTCTCCAGGAGCAGGAGCGACTTGAGCTGCACCTTCGAAGGCGTGAACTTCTCCGACTCGCACAGCTCGCGGATCTTCTTTTCCTTCTTGAGGAGATTGATTTCGCTTTGCAGCGACTCCATCGTCGGGGCATCATCGCCGCCGCTGGAATCGCTCGAGCTGCTCGAAGAGTCGTCGCTGCTCGAATCCGAACCCTCGTCATCCATCAGCTTGAGGATGGCGAGGATCTTCTTCCGCTTGGCCGCCATGTCGAGCGAGTCGTCGTTGACGATCGCCAGGATCGAGCGGCCCAGGTGCGTCTCGGCCGACTCGCTGTCGCCGCCGGCGTCCGAAGGAGGCGGCAGCGGGGCGTCGGCAACGACGCCGTCCATTTCGAGGAGCAGCTTGGACACCCGGCTGTTCGCCTTGGTCTCCAGCTTGAGCTCGCTCAGCGCCTGGTTGAGGGTCTTCGACATGGCCGGCTCCTGTGACTCGTAAAGCCCGCGCGTCGTCGCGGGACGGGTGACCAGATCGACCGACCGGACGGTGTCGATCGACTCGATGACGTACTTGCCTTTGGCGACCTTGCCCGAGCCCGTCGCGTTATGGGAGAGCCCCAGACGCTTGGGCATCCGCTCGGCGATGTCCGCGAGCCGTCGGCCGTCTTCGGTCTCGGGCAGGTAGTGCAGGTCGGCGTAGATGCCGTCCGACTCGAGGACCGGACTGCGGAGCTCGCCGACCAGGTCGCGCATCGAACGCTCGGCGCCCGGATTGGACCGGGGCGGATGGTCGACGTACACCTGGCGGCCGTCGTACTGGCTGAGAGCCGATTCGAGAGCCTGGCGGGTGTACTCGGTTCCGGAAATATTCGAGAGGCCGTGCCGGTTGGGCGACGTCTGGCCGAGCACCTTGACCTTGAAGATGACGCCGTTCTCGCGATCGACCCGGTGGGGCTGATCGCTGACGGCGGCTTCTCGGAGGTCGCGGCGGATGGTCTTCACACCCGGAGACTAACCCGACTCCCATTTCCAACGCAAGGATTTCGAATTATGATGACCCCTGGAAACCACCTGGGAAACCATTTCAGCCGCGCCGTCACGAGGACGGCGACATGGATGCAGGGCGAGCGAAGAGGCTCATCGGAGTCGTGCAGCTTCTGTCTGCGCGCAGGCCCGATCTGCTGCCGCGCTTTTTCAAAGCGCGACGCAAGGTCGAGCTCAGGGTCATTCACCGATTGATGGGCATCGGCTGGGAAGTGAACGGCCGCCGCCGAACGCGGGAGGCCCTCAAGATGCCCATCAAGGGCCACGCCGCCCTGCTCTGGGAAGCGTGGCCGAACAAGTACGCTGACCCGCCACCGCCACCGCCGGCGACCGTGCGCGGCGACTTCAGCAATCTCGTCGCGCTCCGCCAGCTTCGCTTTCTCAAGGCCTTCCACCTCTACTCGCCGGACGACTCGCTCGAGCTCGACCGCATCACGCCGCGAGCATTGTGGAACTTCATGACCGCGAGCGACAAGTCAATTAAAGAGCCCAAGAAGGTTCACATTCCGGATGAGCTTGCGTCGCTGATCGATCAGTGACCGCACGCGATTGATTCGCTTCGTTCGTTCGAACGCTCCCTCGTTGCGGAGCCGGTCGATCGACATGAGGCCGCCGGCGTCGTCGTCCGGATCCACGAAGATCTCGTAGCCGGGCTCGCTGCCGATCACCTCGCGAGCCGCGGCGTAGCGACGCGTGCCGACGGCGACGCGGCGAGCCCGCGGACCGGCGCCGGCGAACCAGTCGGAGTACGTCGCCGGATCCGGCACGAGCATCGACTCGTTGTCGCGGAAGAGCTTGAGCGCCGACGCGTCGAGATAGTCGGGCGGAGCCAGGACCGGCGACAGCGTGCAACGGCAGTTCCAGGCGATGGTGCCGTCGGCCTCGAGCGGAGGTCGCGGGCACTCCTCGAGGCCGTGCTGGCCGGGCTTGGGGTCCTTGTAGTAAATCGTGCCGTTGCGCAGCCGGTGTTCTTCGCGGGTTCGCTCGTCGAGCACGGCGCGGATCTGGTAGCCCTGGAGCATCTCGCCGAGACCGTCCCAGGCCCGGACTTGGATCTCCTGAGCGACGCGTAGTCCCTCGGTGCGAGCGATGCGGCGGGCCGTCGAGCGAACGCCGTCAACGACCGGCAGGAGCCGGCGGGCGATTTGCTGCTGCGTGTCGCCGGCGGCGACGCCCTGAGCCACCGTTTCGGCGAGCCGCTGCGGCGTCGCCGAGGTCCTCGTCGCGTGCTCGAGCCTCTGTAGCCAGGTGAGGCCATTGACCTTCGCGTAGACGATCTCGTCGACCGTCGCCTTGGGCGGCGGCGGAAAGAGCATGTCCATGAACGCTTGTTTGCGGACGGCGGGATCGTCGCCGAAGACGGCGAACGCGAAGTTGGTCGTCGCCTCGAGGCCGGCCTCTTCGCCTTTGCCCATGTTGCGGAGGATCAGCTCAAGGGTCCCCGGCGATGGCGCCCGGCCGGCGGGCGAGGTCACATCTTCAAGCAGGCTCTCCTGGAAGATCGAGACCGCGGCCGACTGGAGGTAGCGAAGCGGCAGCGTCGTCTGCAGGTTGCGGCGGGCCGACCGGTGCCCCCACTCGGCGATGCGGCGGAGCCCCTGGTCGATCGAAGATCTCGCCGCCGGCAGGATGCGGAGCAGGCCGCGGAGAGCCTGGTCGCGAGCGTGGCCGACGAGAGGAGTGTTGAGCGAGCGGACGATTCGCCGCCACTCGCGGGCAAAGACCTGATCAACGGCGTCGGCCGCGGCGTCGGCCAGACGGGAGGCCTCGACCTGGCGGATCTCCGAGTGAGCGGCCAGGCGCGAGGTGAAGAGGAGGTTCATTTGCCGACCTTGCCGCGCTCGTGCATTTCGCGGCGATCGAGAATTCGCTGGCCGATGGCGTCGACGATCTGCCCCTTGGTCTTCGGGACATTGCTAATTTCGACCGAGGCGGCAACCTCTTTGAGTTGCGGGATGGTCAGCTTGGCGAGATCGCCCTTGAGCGACTTGACGTCGTCGAAGAGCGTGCCGCTCGTGAGCGCGTCGTCAAAGAGCGACTTGGCCCGAGCCGAGGCGTCCTTCGCCGCCGGAGAGCCGCCGACTTTGGGAGGCTTCGCCGGCGAGCCGCCAGTCTTGGGAGGGTTCGCCGGCGAACCGGCCGCAACCTTCTCACCGACCGTGTCCCGGCGGTCCTTGAGCTTGGGCAGAACTTTCTCGAAGAGCTGCTGCTGCGTCATCGTGCCGTAGTCGGTCCGCAGCGCGGCGAGGGCCTCGTCCATGCGCGGGCCCTTGTACTTGCCTTCCTTGAGCCGGTTCCAGAGCTGCTCCTCTTTGACGTCGGCCGGCACGGCGAACCGCTCGCGAACCGAACGCAGGAGGAACGCCGACCAGGGCGTACCCTTCAGCCGCTCGCCCAGGCTGATCCGGTCCAGGTTGGCTCCGAAGTCCTTGAGCGACGCGTCCTCGACCTGGCCGTTGATACCGTCCCTGAGAGCCCGGCCGAGCATCCAGTCGGTGATCGCCAGCTCCTCCTGGTGGTTCGCCCGGTCCGCCTTCGCCCCCTTGGGCAAGTCTTCCAGAGCCGCCAGATGGTCGTCGGCGACTTCCTCAAGCCGGTGAACGAGCAAGGTTCCGTACTGGCTCTTCATCGTCTCGTATCGGGCCTTCGCGAACCGCATCTTGTCCGGCGGAATCTCGACCGAGCCGTCGCCGTAGGGCTTGAGTTTGTCCTTGAGCGCCTCGACATCGACCGAGCCGTGGGCGAGCATCTGCTGCTTGAAGTGCGAGCCAATCGACTGCACCAGCTCGGCCTTGAGCCGGCCCTTGGCCTTGAGTCCGTGCTCGTCGCGCAGGGCCTTGAGCTGCGGAATCGTGAGCGTGCCAAGGTGGCCGAGCAGCTCGGCGTGCAGCTCGGGCGTCACGTTGCCCTTGAGGATCTCGTCGATCCGGCCCTTGGCCTTGGCGAACTTCTCGGCTCGACCGGCCGAGACGGCCTTGGGCTTATCGCCTGCGCCGCCAGTCTTGGGAGCCTTCGCCGGCGGCGTCTGCTGCCCCTTGACCCGCTTGCCATCCTGGAAGGTGATCTTGCGGCCCAATCTGTCGGTGATCGTGCCAGTGAAGCCAGCCTCCAGGAGCGGCGTCTCAATGCCCTCTTCGAGATCCGCCGAGCCGCCGTTCAGGGACTTGGGACCGGCCCAACCGCCCATGATGTCCGCGATCAAGTCCTCACGCGACTCATCGGCCGGCTCCTCCTCGAAGGACCGATCGACGACGGCGAGGGCCTTCTCGAAGTCGCCCTTGAGCATGTCGAGGGCCACGGCGAATCGGGCCAGAACGTCATCGCTCTTGCCGGGATGGCGGGCGAACAGTTCGGCCAGGCCTCCCGCGATCGTTCGCTCCTCTTCACTCTCGACGACCGAATCAAGCCAGCGGCCAGCCGTGCCGAGCGGATCGGCCGCGGCCTTGCCGGCGGCGATCGCCGCCTTGACGCCCTTGTGGGCCGCGCGAAGCGTCGCTAAGGGGTCCTTGGCCGTCGACCAGCACAGGTAGCTGAGCGAACCGATTGGCACGAAGCCGCTCATGAACGCCATGCCGCCGCTCAGGTGCCCCAGCTCGGCTCCCAGCGGCAGCCCTTTGGCTCCCATCAGGTTCGCGATGTTGGTGGCCGCGAGGACGCTCTGTGTCTGGGCCTCGTTAAGACCTCGCTCCTTGGCGACCGCCTCGACGGCGGCCTGACCGAGCGTGTACGTGGCCATCATCGCCGCCCAGGTGCCACGCAGCGGGACTTCGAGGACATCCGGGAGCCGGCTGACGACGTCTTCGATCCGGCTCGTAATCGCGTGCTCAACCTTCACGCCGGTCTGGTATGCCTTTTTGCCGACGGCGATGAGCGACTTGACGGCCGGGTGATCGAGCAGGCCTGCGGCATGGTCATCGCCCGCGCCGGTGTCGCCCGAACTGCCCTTGATCCGCTTGCCGTCCTGGAACTGGACGTGCCGGCCAATCGCGTCGGTGATCGTGCCGGTGAAGCCCGACTCCAGGAGGTACGTCGCGAGGTCCTCGATCGACTCCAGCCGCGGCGTCGGCGGATTGTCGCCACCGCCATCGCCGCCAAAGAGCGAGCCGAGGCCGCCGCCGGCGGAGCCGTTCCGTTCGTCGAACTCCTCGATGTTGGCCAGCTCGTGCTCGGGGTCGAGCCCCTCCTCCATCTGCGTCGTCTGGACACTCTTGACCTTGGTCGAGATGTAAATCTGATCGACCTGGGCCTTCTGCAGCTTGTCGCGGACCGACACCGCCGGCGTCTCGACCTGCAACTCGCAGACCTCGAAGAAGTTGCCCGGCAACTTCCCTTGCTTCATCGCCCAGCGCAGAGCCCGCAGGATGACGATCGCGAACGCCGCCTTGAAGTGCCCCTGCTCGGCCGTTGATGCCTGGACGAACGGCGAGCCGGCCTCCTTGGTCGAGGCGTAGTTCGCGTTGCTTGCGTCGCCGGTGAAGTACTCCGGAGCGTTGAACGCGGCCACGGCCTGGCGGAGATCGCCCTGGACCACGCTGAGGTGCTCCTCGGCTCCCACGGCCTGGGGCCAAACCGGATCCATGCCGGCGGCGATGCGGCGAATCGATCCGGGTTGCAGCCGCTCCTGCAGCTCCTGCTTGCCGCTGACCGGGTTGGTTCCAGTCCGCTCAGCCATCCGTTGAGCCATCGAGCTGACGTCGGACGCCGAGGCCTGCTGGTGCTTCCAGATTTCGGCCGTCGCGGCCCTGACCGCCGAACTGGCCGAGACATTCCGTTGCAGCTTCGAGGCCCGCTCGAACGCGTCGAGGGTGTCGAGCGAGAAGGCGGGGAAGCCGCGCTTCACCGTGGCGTCCTGGTTGTGCGGCTTGAGGTGGACGATCTCGTCCGCCGGCACATACTCGCCGTCTTCGCTGTGGCCGGTCGAGTTCTTGTACTTGACGAAGTATTCTTCGATCGTCTCTTCGTCCTCGAACGGCTCGGTGCAATGCCGCATACCGAACGACCAGCCGTCGCCCGCGCTGCGGTCCGGCGGATCGGTAACCTGCTCGGGCTCGACGAACCGCACGGCGGTCTTGCCGTCGTCGAGGTAAAAGAGCCGCAGGATCGTCTCGCCGTCGCGCTTGAGCCGGATGAACGCCTCTCGCTCCTTGCTCGGCGCCACGATCGCCTGGTCGGGATCGGGATTCTGGGTCGACGTCCAGCGGTTGCACGCCAGGAACGCGTCGACGACCGCCTGGCCGGCGTCGATGACGGCCTGGTCCTCGGGGCTCGTCTGCATCCCCGGCTTGCTCGACGTATCGCGGGACTTCCGAGGCTGGACGCGGTAGGTGAAGCCCTCGCCGATCAGATAGTTGGTCAGGTTGCCCAGGAGCGAGATCGCGTACGCGTTCTTCTGGCAGACGATGCGCGACCTCTGGCGGTGTTGGGCCAGCTCGGCCTCGGTGCGGAAGATCGGCCAGTTGGCCCCGTCGCGGCGGTCGCTGATGACCGAGAACGGGACCCACTGGCCGTCACCGTAGCGTTGTCGCTGGATGTCGAACCAGAGGTCCGTGCCGCCGAAGCCGTCCCAGAGCATCGACTCGAGCAGCTTGACTTCGAGCTGGCCAAGGGCGACATCGCGGCGGTTGGCGATCTCGATGAGGTCGGTCGGGATCGGCTGCGGGCCCTGGGCCTTGCTCTCGCTCATGGGAATCCTTTCTTAGGTCCGCACCAGAACCGATCCCGAGCCGCCGTTGTAGCCCGGCGTCAGAATCGACAAGCAGACGGCGTCGGCCCGATCCGGTGAGCGGCCGATCCGCTTCTTGATATCGTCCTTGGGCTCGATCCGAACCACGCCGCCGATCGACGACCAGCGGGGAGCCGTCAGCTCCACTTCCAGGTCTCGGTCTGGAGGCAATGCTACCCCGAAGCCCATCGAAGGGTCCAGGATTTCGCGAAACGACCAGTAAGCGAAGGCCCGCAGATTCAAGAACGTGAAGAGCCCGGTCCGGTCCCGCGCCTTGGTGCCCGCGCCGAAGTTGATCGGCAGGACTTGCAGCCCCTGCTCTGCCAGGGCCTCGACGCAGGCCGCCCCGTAGCCGATCGAGTCGACGCAGATCAGGGCTCCCTGTTCGTCGCCCATCGACTGGCGGATGTAGTAAGCCGACGTCTTGCCCGAGGGCGTTTGCTTGCCGGTGTAGACGAGCAGCGGAGCGAACCAGAGCCGCCGCCTGCGAGCGATGCACGTCTGGTCGGCCCCACCATAGGCGACGTCGCCACCGACCGCTTCGAGCGGCCAGTCCTTGCCGCCGTCCGGCGTCCAGCGGTCCATGGCAGCCCTGACCCAGGCCGAGGGGATGACCTGGGCCGAGTCGTCGGCCTCGACGAAGAGGCCTTCAAGTTCCTGCTGGGCGAAGGCTCCCTCGTAGAAGCGGGCGAGGAGGGGAGCGAAGCCGGCATCGTTGAACGGGTTGTCGCGGGTGCGGGCGTGTGTGATCGAGGTGTCGGCCCGGCTGGTGCCGAATATCTCGTACGTCCAGTGGCCCAGACCCTTGGGCGTGAAGGTGCAGGAGAGCCAGCCGAGTTCGCCGCCCTCGCGGAGCCGGCCGATCGTCACCTGGAAGGCGAGCCGGTCCATGAGCGACCCCTCGTCCAGCCAGACGCCGGAGAGGTTGGGGCCGCGCATGGTGTCGGGCTGCTCGGCCGACCGGAAACGCACGACGGCGCCGTTGGTCAGGATGGCCGACGGCCGCGGTGTCCGCCGCTCGGTGAGCCAGACGCCGAGGTCCTGGGCGATCGCCTTGAACGTGGGATAGGTCGTGTCGTCGAGGATCGTGTAGGTCGGCGAGGCGACCAGGTACGTGCGGCCGGGCTTGGCCCGACGAATGAGGTCGTAAGCTCCCACCCACGTCTTGCCCGAGCCGACGCCGCCGACGAAGCCCCGGTACGGCTTGTCAGCCCGGCGGAACTCCGCCTGGGCCCGGTGCAGCTTCACCGTTCGCTGGACTGTCTTCGGCGTCAACGATCTCCTCCGTGACAACCATCTTGACCTTCTCGGTCAGCTCGAGCTTCTCGAGGAACATGCCGATATGACGGCCGATCAGTTCGAGGGCCTTCTCCTTGCTCCAGAGCTTGATCTCTTGGAGGACGCCGTCCTTGCTGTATCGGAAGCCGGCGATCGCACGGCGAGCAGCTTCCGGGATCTGGTTGGCCGGACGATACGCGACTTCGTTGCCGCTGAAATCGAAGATTGAGTCGGGGTCGAGGAACGCGATGCTGGCCAGCTCTTTCAAAACCTGATTCGCCGTTATACCGGTTTCTACCGATCTCGCCGCCTTGCGCCGTTCGATCTCCTCGCGGACACTTTTATTTCCTAGCAGCCTGTTCGCGGTCACATCGGCTGAGCCTTTGGCGTACCCTGCCCTGATGGCGGCCTGGGTCGCGTTCAGGTCGACGAGGTACTCCTCGACAAATCGAGACTGCCGGTCATTGAGTGGCATAGGTGTAACGTCGTACAGTAATAATCAGTAGTTCCACCTATCCCATCGTACCCTTGAAAGGCGGGTCGAGGGAAGGATTGCGCAAGCGCCCTATAGAGGGGTCAGAAAGAAGGGGTATAGGAGAGAGAGAGAGAGAGAGAGAGTAATAAATCTCTCTCCCTCTCTTATAAGGACCATTCGCGCGCACGCGTGGGCGCGCACAGGCAGCGGCGCCGCGTTCGCGACGTCGCTGCCTGTGTGATCGAGATCGATGCTCAGCCGGCCTAGCCGAGCTGGTAACGCATCTGGTAGCAGTCCTCGAGCGGGTTTCCAAACCCGTCCCGGTCGACCCTGACGGCCCGGAACCCTTGGGTCCGCAGGAAGAGCTGCAGGTCGAGGTTCGACTCGCGGACGCCCATCTCGATGCGTTCGCGGCGGCCGTTGGAGAGCTTGCTCTTGAGCTTGTCGATCATCTGCGTTCCGACGCCGAGCCGGCGGAACTGTTCATGAACGACGAAGCGGATCACGTTGAACCGGTTCTTGCCGAGGTAGTAGACCATCACGCCGATGGCCCGATCGTGCCGACCGGACTTGTCATGCGGATCCCGAAAGTCGGCGACCATGCCGATCGTGTTGTTCGATTCCATTGCGTCCACGTAATCCTTGATTCCCCAGGCTGGACCTTTCCCCATCTGGTCGATCGCGGCGACCTGAACGAGATCGCGGCGCATGAACCAGCGGATCGTGACGGGGCAGGCGTGCTTCCGTGCGGTGGTTTCCAATGATCTCCTCGCTTTGTTAATGCGCTTTAATCAGTTCCATCACGGCCCGAACAAAAACCGCCGCGGTTTGTGGCACTATCGCGTTACCGTACCCGCGGAGTCGGCCGACGCGATTCGGCCTTGCACGTCGCACCATTCCCGATAGTTCGGGCTCGCCTCGTCCCATGCCGCTGGGTACCCCATGAGCCAGCGGGAAAACGCCGCGTCCAACACGCCGCGATTTGCCGTCGAGACAGGGGATGAGTTCGCAGTCACTCCAAGGGGCTGCTTGCTCAGGTCGGCTCGCCGGTACTTCTCCGATCGTTCGCGTCCGGCTTCGCTTTTGAAGTCCCGCGACTTCGGGCTCGCCCAGCCAGCCGTCGCCGCATCCGCCGGCAGAGCGCCGCCCGCTTGATTCGGGCCGCCGTTGCTCCCGTCCGTCGCTCGGGGCGTGTTCCAGCCGACCACCTTCGGCATCGCCTCCAAGTGCCGCATCTCGCCCGCCCGATCGCCCGTCCTCAGACCGTTTCGGCCGCCGTTCGGCGTGCATGGCGTTGGCCAGCCCGTCAGATGGGCTATCATTCCCGGCGTCATGCCGAACCCGTTTCCGTTTATCCCTTTCGCCTTCACTTCCGCTCGCCGTTGCAGCATCCTTTCCGGGTCCGCAATCTCGAACTCGTTGGCCGCCGGCGTAGGCCACCCAGAACAATCGCTGCCGGATGTGCGGCGCCCCGACGCCCGCAGCGCACAAATCCGCCGCCCCGCAGGTGTAACCCGCTCCTTCCAGGTCAGCGAATACTCCATCGAGCCATCCGAGCCCATCGTTGCTCGCAACCTGTTCGCCAAAAATGATTGCAGGTCGACACTCGCGGATGAGCCGGAAGAATTCGGGCCAGAGGTGCCGCTCGTCGTCGACGCCTTTTCGCTTGCCCGCCGCCGAGAACGGTTGACAGGGGCAGGAACCTGTCCAGACTGGCCACTCGTCAGGCCAGCCGGCGAGTTGTAGGGCGTACTCCCAGCCACCGATGCCGGCGAAGAAATGGGCTCGTCGAAAATCTCGAACGTCGGTTGGAATAACATCTTTGATGCTTCTGGTGTCTAAAGTCGCTTGCGGAAATAGATTGCCCAGCCAACGAGCGGCAAACGGTTCGATTTCGTTGCAGTAAACGCCAACCATGAAATCAAGCCTCCGGTCGCTCATGACTTCAGCCCCTCGATCACGTCGTCCAGCGAATACGCCACGATCGCCTTGCCGCCCATCTCGGAGATCGTGTTCAAGAATGCTTTCTGCTCCGGCGTGAGCTTGTTCGGGCGCACCTTGCACTCGATCGCCAGGAACCGCCCGCCTTCCATGACGCCGATGATGTCCGACACTCCGTTGATCGAGCCGAAGCGAATGAACCGCTTGCCGAGCTTGACGGCTCCGGAGTTGACCCTCCAGGCGAACACGCCGGCCAGGTGCAGGTAATCCAGGCACGCGGACACCAGATGCGTTTCGACCGGCGACTTCATCGCTCACCTCTCCACCAGGGCCAGGCAGAAGTCGGCCGGCAGCTTCTCCGCCCGATGGAAGAAGCACTGGCCGACCTGAATCTTGCCGCCGTCGTGGCTGACCATCTTGCCCGGCGGATAAGCGGCGAACTGATCGCCGGTTTGCGCGAGCGTCGTGTCGATCATCTTCTCGCCGCAGATCGCGCACCGCTGGAGGATGCGGAGATCGCAGATCATGATCGGCCCAGCGACGTGCGTCACGCTCGTCGGCATCCCGTCAATCACTTCACTGTCTTGCATGGCCGTTCCCTCTTAATCGTCGCCTTGTAGCCCCACCGACTCAGTCGGGCCTGTTCCTTCAGGGCCTTCTTCTTGGCCCCGGTGTAGATGATCACGATCGGGCAGCCCGTCGAGACGCGACCGCCGATCCACTCCAGCGTGCGACGGAATTTCCGCCGCACGAGCGGAACTCTGGCACCGCAGAACGTCGCCTCATACCGCATACCCCCCCCCCACTTCGTTCGTTCATGATGCCCTCCTCGCTTGCGTTGTCATCCGTTGGCCCTGGCGGCCGCTGCATCGCTTGCAGTGCGGCCGAATGTTGCCTCTCGCGTACGTACCGCCCTCGGCTCTCGGGATGATCCTGTCGACGAAGATCGTCTTCCGCGTCACGGTCTTGCCGCATTCGTGACACCTGGCCCGGACGCCATCGCCGAACGTCGCCAGCAGCCATTCCTTTCGCAGGCGACGATCGTGCGAGCTGCCTCGCTCGTTCGTGTTCCTGTGGCCACGATCTCGGCTCATCGACTCTGCTCCCTGAGTTCGGCCAGTTCGCGCATCGCGTCGCCGTGAAGCTGGCTCACCCGCGACTCGCTCAGATCCAGGTCCATCGCCACTTCTCGCATCGTCTGCTCGCCGAGGTAATAACCTTCGAGCACTTGCCGCTGCTTACGCGGCAGCCGCCGGATCATGGCCTTCACTTCGTCGCGGCGCTCGATCTGAGCCAGGTTGTCGTCGACGTCGCCGAGGGCGTCCTCGAGCGGCATCAGGTCCCCATAACCGCCGACACTGACCGGGACGCTGAGGCTCAACACCGCGTGCATCACCGCCTTGCCCGCCCTTACCTTGGCCAGCTCGCTTCGCGAGATCCACGACTGCTCTCGCAGCCAGTCGAGCAGGTGATACCGGATCTTCATCCCCGCGAACGTCGTGAAGGCCGTCCCCTTGCTCGGGTCGAACATTCGAGCCGCCTTCATGAGGCCGATGAACGCTTCGCTCACCACGTCCTCCAGGTCGACAGGCGGCCGGAACTCGTTCCAAAACCGGCCGGCTGCCTGACGTGCCAGCCCCAGATGTTCCTCGACGTTGATCATCCCTGATCTCCTTGCTCGACCTCATGCCATGGCGGCGGCACGCTGGTAACGGCCGATGATGGCCATCGCCTGCCTTTTGCTCATGCCGTCCATCCAAAGCCCGGCATGCTCCAGGAACCTCTGCTGCTTCGCGGTCGCCGGCGTTGGGAACGCCGCCTCGAACTCCTTGCATCGATCGATCAAGTAGCTCGCCTCGCCCTTGGTCAGCTTGCGGCCGACGGTCACGCCGAACGCGGTCACCGCTCGCATCTGCGAGGGCGTCGCCGGATCGTCGTCCCAGTCGAAGATCGACTCGTAGTTGTCGAGGCTCGGCAGCTCGGGCCAGGGGTTGCTCCCCTCGATCTTCCACGAGAGGATCGGCGTCGAGAGCTGCGGCTGCTCGGCCGGAGCCGCGGCCTCGCCGACGTCGAGAGTCACGGCCGAGGCCTTGCCGCCGGCGTGCTTGCCGAAGATATCGTTCGAACAGGCGAGCTTGTGTTTCTTGTGGTTGTCGGTGAAGTCGATGACGAGACATACTTTTTCTGGGTTGCTTGGGTCCTTCCTCAAGCCCCGGCCAATGCATTGGATGTAGAGAGCCCTGCTGAGTGTCGGCCTGGCCATCAGAATCAATTCGACGCCCGGATCATCGAAGCCCTCGGTGAGGACCTCGCAGTTGGTGACGACGTCGAGTTCGCCGGCGGCGAACCGATCGAGGACGTCGTCGTTGGCCTCGTCGCCGGCCTTCGAATGAACGGCCGCCGCCGGGATTCCGAGGGCGTTGAAAGAGTCGGCCAGCTTGAGAGCGTGATTGACATCGACGCAGAAGGCCACGGCCCTCCGCCCCTCGCCGTGCTCGACATAGGCGTCGACGACCTGACCGTTGCGCTCCGGAGTATTGACGGCGTCTGCCAGCTTCGAGAGGACGAAGTCGTTAACGACTTCGAGCTTCGAGAGATCGATCTTCGTGTCGATGTTGCGGCTGTCGACCTGGGCCAGGTGGCCGTCGGCGATCGCCTGGAAGAGCGAGTAGGTGTAGAGCGGGTCGCGGCCGAAGTGGACGCCGATCCCCTTGCCGTCGAGCCGCTGCGGCGTCGCAGTCACGCCGAGGCGGAAGCGGGCCTCGAACCACTCGAGGATTCGGGTCCAGTGCGGCGCCGCGGAATGATGCGATTCATCGCAGACAACAATTCCGAACCGATTTCGCGGCATGGCGAGTAGCCGGCGCTCGTGGAGCGACTGCACCGAGGCGACGACCAGCTCGGGCGGACCGCTGAAGAGATCGCCCTCCCACTCGTCGCGGCCGCCCTTGATGACGCCGGCACGGGCCTCGGGCCAGGCCTTCGCCGCGGCCGCGATCGTTTGCTGGATGAGGCGATCGCGATGGACCAGGAACAGCATCGGCAGACCGAGCCGTCGGCCGAGGGCCATGACGGTGATGGTCTTGCCGGCGCCGGTCGGGAGCACGATCAGGCCGCGGTCCTCGCCGGCGGCGATCGCCAGCTCGGCCGCCTCGATCGAAGCGAGCTGGTGGGGCCAGAGGGTGATGCAGTCGGTCGTCATTGGACCTCGACCGGTTTGAGGAACTCCAGGCAAGATTCCCAGTCGTGAAAGTGGCGAACGTCTTCCAGCCAGTGGAAGATGTTCTCACGTGGCCCGACGATCCAAACTGGCTTTTTCAAGCCCAGCGCGATACCGAACTCAACGTGCCGCCCGCCACGGCTTGAGCTGCTGCGCGGAGCCTCGGTGAAGGCGATCAGCACATCGCACATCACGACGTCCAGAAAGTCTTCCCGAGCAAACTTTGTCCGCAGTGCCGCAGCACGCTCCGACATGTCTTCTTGAGACAATCGCTCGCCAGGTCGCAGGCACTTTTCGACGAGAGATTCACCGCTCTCGCCGATCGGATTGCCGTCGGTCCCGATCTGGTGCTCTCCGTTGAGCCAGACCGCGGGTACCTCGTGGCCAGCCTCTTGAAGCTGGCTTCTGTAGCCGCAAAGCTCCAAACGCCTCGAATATCTCGCCGCCAGATAAATCCTCATTGAACACCCGCCTTTCGTTCGGTCTGCTCGATCCTGCGAATCAGGTCTTTGACCTGAAGTCGAAGGTCGCTGTTCTGTTTTTCCAAGTGACTGATGGTTTCGCGTTGCCTGTAAAAGACCCGTTTGGCGTCTTCCAGTTCTTCTTCGAGGGACCAGATTTCTCTCCGAAGGCCGCTGCTTGTTCGCAGGTCCTCGACGATCATCGTTTCGAGATCCCGGAAGTCTCGAAGCATCGTCCAGCTCACCTTGTTCTGCTGCCGTTGAGCCACCTCGACGTCGACAATCAGCCTGGTCAGCAAGACGCCAACTTCGTCGATCGTGCTCATGCCTCCCCTCCGAGCTCGATGAGCAGCTCCTTCGCCGTTCGCTGGCATTCCCGGTCGTCACCGTTGCCGACCGAGACGTCGACGAGGAGCCGCTCGCAGACGTCGATCCATCGCATGACCTCGTCGAGCTGGCCAGCTCCCCAGACTTGCGGCTGGTTGCTGGCCTGCCCTCCCCTGACTCGCTCCCGAAACGCCACCATGTTCATCGCCATCGCCTCCTTGGGTTTGCTGGGTCGGTCCTTTAGAAGGGAATGTCGTTGGCACCGCCGGAAGCCGTTTGCCGCGATCGCCGCCGCGGCCGGTCCTCGTCGTCGCCCTGCTCTTCGTCGCGGTCCTTTTTGGGCTCGAGAAACTGGACGCCGTCGAGGACGATCTTGAGCTTCTGCTTCTTCTCGCCGTCCTGACTCTTCCACTGGTCAAGCTGCAGGTGGCCCTCAATGAATGCCTGGGCGCCCTTGCGGAGATACTGCTCGCACAGGTCGGCGAGCTTGCCGTAGTCGCCACGGTTAAAGGCCTCGACGTCGACGAAGACCGGTTCGTCTTCGTACTCGCCGGTTTCCCGGTTCTTCTTGCGGTTGTTGACCGCGAAGCCGAACTTCGCGACCTTGCCGCCGTTGCTGAACTCCTTCACCTCGGGGTCCCGGGTGAGTCGTCCGATCAGCATCACACGATTCAAATTCGCCATGATTACTCTCTCCACGCCTTGGGCAGCTCCTTGAGGGGCCGCCATGTGTCGGTCCGGATGTCATCGCCTGCCTGCCAGGCGATCGCCCCACACGGAACCCAGAACCGCTCCTCCCTGGCCGGCATCGTCGAGAGCACGATGCCGCTGAACCGCTCGCCGTCGCGGACTTCCTTGGCGGCTCCCATCCGCAGGAACCGGTCGCCCTTGTAGATGGCGCCGGTCTTCGTCAGCCAAAAGACGATCGACGGCAGCTCGGGAAAGGTCGTCGTCCTGGCCGCCGCTTGGGCAAGAGCCACGAGCAGCTCAGTCTTGTGTTCCTTCACCAGATCGAGCAGGTCCGCCGGCGGCGTCGGCTTCATCCGCAGCTTGTCGGGGCCGACAATTTCGATCACGACTTTCGCCTCCCGCAACAGCCTCAAAATGGCCGTTGGGGATTTTTGCTGTTTTTGCTGGACGGTTTTCGTCGCCATCGCGTTTTCGAGTGTAAGCCCGCCTCATTCAGTGCAAAGCAGCGTCAAAAAACTCGTTCTGGCGATTTCGCCAGCAGCACAGCAAAAACAGCAAAAATGATTTTTGCTGTTTTTGCTGTTTCAGCTTTCCAGCAAAAATCCCCCTTCGGACTTCCTCTCGCAGGGCAACGGGTTGACCTCGAAGCTTGCCGCCGGCGGACGTCCTCGCCCACGGTGCGAGTCCCCTGCCTCGTCGCCGGTCGGGCGAATGAAGCCATGTTTTTCGAGCACGTCGATCGGGCCGCTGATCGACTCGATTGTCGGGAACCGCGTCGTCATGTTCGTGACCAGATCCCGACCCTTGAATGTCGTTCGGCCGTGCTTCTCAAGCCACGAGAGGATCCGCTTGGCGTCCGCGACCTGCGGGTTGAGGTCCATCGCCGCAGCGGTCCGCCGAATGTGCGATTTGAAGTACTTCACCAGCTCGGCGCCGCAGTCGATCGACCAGCCGTCGACCTGGCCGCCGACGTCCTCGCCGCACGCCTCGCGCAGGCAATGGATCACCAGGGCGAGCCGGCCGCAAACGCCCGTCAGCTTCGGCCAGGTTCCCTCGAGGTAGCGCGGCAGCTCGCCGGCGTTGATCTCGTCGGCCTGGATCTGCGTGAACGCCTCCCAGCGATCTCGAGCTGAGATCGCGAGCGGCACGTAATGCGGCCGCAGGTAGCCGTCTGTCTCCTCGTGCATTTCGATTCCGGCAAGCTTCTCGACGACCTCCTGCCATTTGTCCGAAGACTCAATCGAGACCTCGCGCCAAAGCTCTTTCATGGCTGGCAGCGGATTCGGATAGCTCGGCAGGAACCGGTCAATGAAGCCGTCGGCGACCGGGGCCCCGAACTTCTCGGCCTCGCCGCGAAGGAACTCGACGACGTCGGGCTGGATCGCCCCGATGATGCCCGCGAACGGGCGATGCACGACGATCGGGATTCCCTGATTGCTTTTGCGGTCGACGCGAATCGAGCCGGCCGACCAGATGTTGAGCATGACCTGGCGATCGTTCCCCTTGCCGCCCGACTTGTACTGGTTGAGCGCGGACACCAGGCCGGCGAGTTCGTCCTTGACCACCGCGACGCCGCGCGGGTTGTCGCTCAGCAGCCGGGCCAGGTCCTCGATCGTGAAGTCGTCGACCAGGCCGCGGCGGAGGACCGGCTTGTCGCCATCGCCCTCGATCTCCCACTCGGTCATTTTTCCTTTGAACGACTTGTAGTAGCGACGTTCGAGCTGCTCAAGCGGGGCCTTGATCATGCTGATTACCGGGCTCTTGCGGCTGCCCGGCAGCCCCACGATCGCGGCCCAGATCATGGGCGGCAGGCTGTAGGTCCGTGTGATCGACAGCCATCGCGAGTTGCCGATCGCGGCCCCGGCGACGACCAGCAGGCAGACGCCGGCGAAGTCGATCGGCGTGTTGGTCGCCCAGGCAATCTCCTCGACGAAGCGAGAGAGAGGCATGGGCAGCACGGCGAGCGGGAATTCGTCCGCTGGCGGGATTTCGTTGAGCGGGATCGGCGGCTGCCACGGGGCTGGCTTGTCCTCGCCGCCGTGGCCATCCTTGGCCTTGCCGTTGACCTCCTTGCCGCCGTGCCCGTTGGCGTGACCGTCGGCCTGGCCGTTCGCTGCCTTGGCCGTGGCCGCCCCGGGCTTCTTCTGCTCGCCGAACCCCTTCTTGCCCAGCTCCCTGGCCGCGTCGGTGAGGTTGCCCTTGTGGTTGAGGATCGCCCAGGTCCGGAACTTCGAATAGCACCTGAGCGACTCGAAGGGCGAGGCGTTCGACGTAAAGACGTAGAACAGGTCGGCGCCGTCGTTCCCCTTGCAGTGACCCGTCGTCGCCGACCAGCCCTTCCCCTTGCCCGGACGCCGCCAGAACCGGATGCCGCCGGCGTCGAACCCATTGGCCCGGCACTCGGTCCAGCCGTGCGGCGTCAGGATCTCCGCCCAGTCGGGCCCGCGGAGGCTGAAGTCGGTTCCCGGCATCAGCCGGCCGCCGGGGATGCGTTCGCTGTCCGCCTTGGCGTCCGATTCCTGGACCACGCTGTTGAGGGCCCGGGCCGTGGCGATCAGGATTTCCCGCTCGGCCGCCGAGATGACCGCGAGACTCGTGAGATCGGGGCCGGTTGCGTACTCGTACTCCTTCCCCGACTCGTGCACCGCCGCCGGCGACCCCGGCGCCACCGCGTAGCCGCCCTCGCCCCGGGTCTCGATCACGCAGACCGTTTTGCCGGAGATCGTTTCCGAGGCGAGCTTCGTCGATCCTGGGACCGGATCCTCGCAGCGATAGCGGACGTGGACCCCCGGCTCGCCGTAGCGGCCCGGCGTCTTGCAGACGTTGAGCCGTTCCGTCAGCCCAGGATCCTGCTCGTCAACGATCGCGGCCCACGCCTTGAAGATCGAGAGCTTTTCGAAGTCGAGACATTCCAGGTTGCCTGACACCTTGCCGCCGGCGATCGCGATGCCGAGGGGGCCGCCGGCCCGGCTCGGAGCGAACCAGCCGATCAGGTCCTTTTCGGTGGCTCGCCGCACGAAGAGCTGATGGCCCTTGGGAAGAGCCGGCGCCTTCGTGCCGTCGAGCCGGATCGGCAGGACCGACAGGCCGGCGGCCAGGTAAGCTCGGGCCTGGTCGAGGACCTCGCCAGTGATGGTTGATTGCGGGGGCATCCGTGCGAGTCCTTCAGTTTGTCTTGGCTTGTTCAGTTGCGACGATCGGATCGGCCTTGATCGCCGGCTTCAGTTTCTTGAGCCACTTGGCCGGACGAACCAGAACGAACGTCTTGATGTGCTGACCAGGGAGTCCGCCGCCCTGCTTGGCGCTTGGCCCCTTGCGTCTCTTGTCGATGCCGAGCTTGGCGTTTCGCAGCTTGTGTTTACGCGACATGGCTTTTTGACCTCCGTGCCTGAACTCGTGCCCAAAAGGCAGTGATCTCTTCCGCCAGGAACGCTTGAAACTCGGGATCCGGCCAGACCTCGACGACGACGAACCGGTCTTCCCGGGTGAATCGCGAGTGCTGCGAGCAGCTCAGGTAATGGCAGCGCTCGGCACCGCTCACCAGGAGCTGGTGTTGCACTTGCGGCCAGTAGTATCCGGGGACGCGGCCTTCGAGCGCGTCCTGATGGGCCTCATGGTTGGGCCACTTGATTTCGAGGATCAGGTCGGCCAGCAGCGTCAGCCCGTCGAACGAGGCCCGCATCCACGGCATCGATTCGTGCTCTCCGCAGCAGGGCTCGACCACGATGTCATGCCGTCGCTGGTATTCGTCCCTGGCTACCGGCTCGAGCCGCTGGCCTCGGCGCATGGCGTAAGTGCCCAGCTCGGGCTCGACGTCCCCGACCAGCTCGGCGAAGAGCCGGTCGGCCGTCTTGAAGGGGCTGAGCCCCAGGACGACGGCCGCGTCGGACGCTCCGATCCCGCCGGCTCTCCAAGAGAGCCAGGCGGGCGAGCCTTGTTCGAGGTTGACGTAACGCATGGGTTTTTCTCAGTCGTGCAGGTCGGAATCGAACCGACTAATCCCGCCAGGTCGCTAGCTATCAACCGCACCCCGGGTCATGTTCCCCAGAGCCGTCTATGTGTCTTCCTGGCGTTTGCCTTTCGCGGATTCAGCGTTGCAATCGCTGGCGTGTCACCGTCCACGCCGCTGCACGTTTCTCAAACCTCGACGCCGTCGCCTTCGTAGGCGTCGCCACGGTCCTCGGCGGCGGCCACCGGCTCCGCGTCCGGCAGCTTGGCGAAGCCGCTCTTGATGATCCCGTACTGGCTCATCGTGAGCTGCGAGAGCTTCTCGACGTTAAACCGCTTGAGGATCGCCTCGACGGTCTTGCCCTTCTTGTGGCAGATGGCCTTGACCTCGTCGACCTGCTTGGCGTTGATGAGCGGCGGCTTCTTGTCGCTGCCGTTGCCGTTCGAGTTGGCCGCCGACCCGTTACCGTTCGAACTGCCGTTGCCGTTCGACTGGCTTTTCGCCCCCTCCGGCTTCGCGTCGTTGCGAGGACCTCCCGCACCGTTGCCGTCGTCGTCCTCGGCGATGAGTCCGACGGCCGCCATCAACCCGTAGCGGCGGGCATAGGTGACCGCGCTGCCGAGGGCCTGCATCGGCGTGATGCCCTTGGGGTCGCCGATGTTTAGGGGCAGGGCGCCGGCGATCCACTGGCCGCTCGAGTGGGTGAGGATCGTTGCCAGGCCCGGCTTGCCGTCGGCGTACCGGATGCCGAACTGGACCACCGCCAGGCCGACCTCGGTTAGCGGCTCGCGGCACGCCTCCCAAGCCGAGCCAAGATCGGCGTACTTGGTTTTCAGGTGAGGATTCTTCGAGTCCTTCACCGCGGTTGCGACCTTGGCCTGGGCCTTGGACAGGGCCGCCGCCAGCTCGCCAATCGACGTACTCATCTGGAAACTGTCCATCGCCTAAACCTCATGCTTGATGTAAAAGGCGTCGCATTCCGGCCGGACCACGCAGCCCGGGGGAATCTCGCCGGTTTTCTCGAATGCTTCGTTGATGATCGACTTGGCAACGGTCGTCCGCGTCTCGGTCCGCATGAACTCGTCGGGCAGATCGCCGGCGAGGACCGCCGCCAGGATCTTGTCCTCGTCCTCGACTTCGAGCTTCTGGGGTTGCTTGCGGAAGCCGACCGTTCCGAAGGGCGTCTTGACGCTCTTGGCCTTGCCGGTCAGCAGGCCGCGCGTGATGTCCGCGACCTGACCCTCGTAGACGAAGTCGATCGACTTGAGCCGGCCTTCCAGCTCATCGAGCATCGCCTTCGAGGCCGCCTTGACGCGGATGATCTCGGCCGCGACCTGGGCGCGGACCCGAAGAACGCGGTAGAGGAGCTTCTTTTCGTCGGTGTCGGCCAGCGGGCCGGGGTCGACCGGCTCGACAAATTCGCGCACTATGTCGATCACGAATTGGTCTGGCTGCCGAGCGATTGGCGTCATGGTCGTCGTTTCGCTCTCGTGGCCGTTGGTCGGCTTCGCCTCTTTCACGGCGGTCTTGCTCATTGCCTTGTCCTTTCTGTGCTGCCAGATCTTGCGGCTCAGCTCCCGGATTGCGACGGGGAAGCTGTCGGCCGGAGCCGGCTTACGTTTGGGTTCCAGGGTCATCGCCTCTCTGGGCACCTGCGTCGTCAGGTGCCAGCCGCCACAGAATGGGCAGCGATAGAGCCGGTATTTTTTCTTGTGCTGGCAAGCGATCTTCTTCGCCGCCTTTTTGGCCTCCCGCCGTTTCACGAACCGAAGCTTTCCGGACGCCACACAGCGGGGTGACTCGCTTAGGCGTTCCACGGCCGACCCTCCCGGTCTGTTACAGCTTGCTCGCGGCCGCCTTGCCCTCGTCGGACAACTTGGCGAACTCGCCCGACTGGACGAACCACGGATGCTTGATGACGTGATGGAAGCCGCGGCCGTCCGCTCCGACGAGCTGGGCAAGCGTCGTGATCTTGGCCGTGCCGGAACTCAGCAAATATTTCGCGACCTGCTTGACCCGCTCTTCCGTCGTGCCAGCTCCGGCGGTCGGCCCTCTCTGGCCTGCCCCGTTCGTCCCTCGCGGCTTGCGCTGTGTGGGGCCGTTAACCTTGACGTCGATCACCTTGCGGAGCGTCCGCAGGGCATCGAGTTCCTTCTCAGCCGTCATGATCTTGATTTCGATTTCGGCCAGATCGTCGGCCGTCGCTTCATTCAGCAGCTTGAGCAAATTCGTCGCACCATTTCCAGTCGCCTCCTGTTTGGTTTCCTCGATCCTCATCCGGACGTAGCACTCCGCCGCCTGCTCGGTGGCGAAGGTCTGCTCGAACGCATCCCAGATGCCCTCGCCCTCGACGTACTCGCTCTTGAAAACGTCGAAGGCGCCATCCTCTGCCGGCTTGACGCGGAACGTCCGCAAGGCCGTCTTGGTTGTCAGTCGCTGCTTCTTCGCTGTCATGGCACGCGTCCTGCAAAAACAAGGCGTTGGGGATTCGAACCCCTCGTTGATAGCGGAGCACTTGCGGCCTTCGCCCCGTTGCCGATTCGCCACATCGGCCAGTCGCCTTGCGGGGCCCGTCTTTCCTCGGGCCCCAAAGGTCGCTCCTGGAAACCACCCAGCCGCGACCGTCGCATCAAAATCGCTCGCCCTGGCTCCGCCAGCCGGCTCCATCCACGCCGCCTTCCGTGTCAGCGGCGAGCTACCCTGAATCGACCTCCCCTTCGAGATGGGCGACGATCTCCATCACCGTCTCGAAGAAGGCCACGGCCAACATCCAAAACGTCCACGCCAAGTCTCGCATCAGAGCCCTCCATTGCTCTTCGCTTTCCGCAGTGTCGCCTGAAACGGTTCAGCGACTCAAGGATTCCGAACTTCGCCTTGGGCGGCGAGCGCCCTGTGTTTCGCGGCCGCCTTGTCCATTTCGCGGCCCAGACGCTCCCTGGCGTCCAGGCAGTAGACGCAGACACCGCCGCTGTTGACCGTGAAGCGGTGGCTGCATTCGTGGCACTTGGTGCCGCTTCGCATGTACGCTCGCTCGCTCATGCGCGTGTAGTTACGTCTCATTGCAGGGGAACCTCTCCGTTGCGGCGGCGATCGACCAGCTTCTGGAACGCCGCATAGTTGGCCCGGGGGATTCGCACCTGGCGGCCGGCGTACTTCACGCCGAGCTTCACGCCGTAGATCCCCCGGTGGATCCAGGAATCGACCGTCCGCAGACCCACGCCAAGCTCCTCGGCGAGCTGCTGGCGGGTCAGGGTGTCGGGCTTTGTTTCTGTCGTCATCGCTTAACTCCTCGAATCGACGCGGGCATTCTGCCTCGGCTTGCTTTCTCTGTCGCTCCGCATTCACTCGGAATTCGCTCGCGAGCACGTGCAGAGCGAACATTTACCTATCTCGCCTTAAACGGCTGATAATTCAGCGGTTACAAAAACCCGGTCGCTCGCCGAGTGTAATTCACGGTTGCAGAGCGAACATTTCCCTAGCTCGCCGCAAGTCGTTGCCGCGATGCGGCTTGGCGTGCTCAAAACCGCTCGCGAGCACTTTTTTCCAGTCATAGCGAACGATTCCCTATACGACGTTTCTCGGATCTGTTTTCGGAAAACCCTGGGGATTTGCGGTCTCCCCAGGGCCGACGGTCGGGAGAATCACCGAATTTTCGGCAAAAACGGGTCGCCGAAGATTTCTTCAAGATCGGCGTCGGAAACGGGGGCTTCCAGGGCCGGCGCGACCCCGAAAAACTCCGCGAGCTGGGCGGCGGTCAGGCGTTCGCCGCGAGCGCCGTCTTCCTTGTCGTCGTCGTCCTCGTCCTCGGGGACCACGATGCCGAGCTGGCCCGGAGTCGGAATCGGGCCGGCGAGGGCATGGGCGTCATGGCGGAACAGTCGCGGGTACATGATGGGCTCCTTGGAATGCGGCCGGCGAACCGGCCTGGGTCAGAAGGTTCGAACGAGCTTGAGGGCGAGGCCGAGATCGGCCGCGACGATGCGGCAGAACTCGGCGGCTCCCTCGGCCGCTTCGGAGTCGAGCGTGGGCACGTGCTGGCGGATCGCGGCCATCGGAGCCGCCGCCCGGATCTCGCCGCTGGAGGCGTCTTCGGGATGGCGGCAGCCAGCGGCGGCGATCGACAGGAAGTGCGACACGGCGGTTTCGTTGACGGTCATTTGCGGCTCGTTGCTCGTGGATTACATTGGCCACGACTATACTATGGTACCTTGGTACCACTTGTCAATTGGAATTTTTTAGCCTACGATGCAATTGGCCGTAACCTAGCCACGGCCAAACAATTCCGTTGATCGAAAAAGGCGGTAGCGTATGCTGGCCGACATGGCAGAAAGAATCCGAATTATCATCGACGCCGACGAAGAAGTGAAGCTTGCGGTGAAGCTTGCGGCCACAAAGCAGGACGTGTCTGTGTCCGAGATCGTCTGCGCCCTCATCCGGAAGCATCTTCCGCTTGAGATTCAAGACGCAAAGAAGTACCTCCCCCAGCGAGGCAGGAAGCCGGGCGATAAATGAGTGCCGGCAATGATCAATTTCAAATGCCTGTCTTGCGGAACGCCTCTCAAAGCCCCCGAAGGAACCGAGGGGCGAACTGCCAAATGCAAGTGCGGGCTGGCCGTTACAGTCCCAGGCTCCTTGCGGCCTCCAGTCAATGATTCACCATCAATTCCGACCGCTATCGTGTTGCCAGATCGCGACGTCGAAACGGCCCCCCCGAAATTTTGTTGTCCTTTTTGCGGTTCAACGAAGCCTCCCGTTTATCTGAGCGAAGTGACTATCGCTGGTTGGGTACTTGTTGTTCTGCTTTTGATGGGCGTCTGCACCGCGCCGTTCTTTTGGATAGGGTTGTTTTTTAAAAGGCATTTTGCGACGTGCTATTCGTGCGGAATTCGACTAGAAAGCTAACCCAGTCAAGTGATGGAGGCTCCATGCCCGTCTTTCATGCTCGCCTCGTCTTTGCCGCTGGCTTGGCCGCATACTTCCTCTTTGCGACGTCGGTCGCCGTCTACCACTCGTCATGGAGGTTGATGGACCATGCCGACCCTGGAGCGGCCGCAAAGACTGGCAAGACAAACGGCAGGACACTCGCAAGCTGCTTTCGCAAGCTCCGCCCGGGCATGGCTCGCGATGCCGTGGAAACGGTCATGGATGGCTTTCGTTACGAAGGTTATTCGACGCGGCAGGGGCCCGTTGGCCGGATGGAGCCGATCGGAGCCGCGTTCGACCGCATCAACGCCGCAGCGGTCGCCGATCCGTGGGAGGAAGGCGTCATCGAGTGGCTCGATGCTGACACCGGGATCTGCTACTCGATCGAATCCCGTCGCCAACGCGTGCTGAGAATTCGTCCGCCGGTTGAAACTAAGCAGAAGTGACCGCGTCGAGCTGGCCGGCCGCGACCTCCTCTACGCCATCGAGCGGTACCCCCGCCAGGCCTGGGTCGGCACGCTCGACATCGACGCGGACATCGAGGCGGCGGCTCGCGGCGAATGGTCGAGGACTGCGCCCTGACAAAAAAAAAAGAAAAATTTTCCGATTTTCCCCCTTGCTTTGTTATAGCACGGTGATATAGTACATGTGTCGGGCATGTCGCCCGACCGGCCCCGCACCGAACGCGGGATGGGAGATGGGACGATGAACGCGATCGACATTGGCTTTGACCCGAAAAAGTTCGCGGGCAAGTTTTACCCTGTCAGGCAAACGGCCCGCCGGTTGACAGCCGACGAACAGCAAACCATCGTGGCCGCAATCGCTCACGGCGGTGCGGCGAAGGATCACGCTGTGTCTGCGCTTGCCGTCGCCAATGGCAAAAGGGTCAATCGGGCGTGGATCATCATCGACCCTGTCGCGGAGCTGGTTGATCGATCGCGGAAAGCTATGTGACTCCCTTCCCCGGCTACCCCCGACCGGGCAACAATCGGGGACGTGAAGCCCGCTGATCGCCGGGGAAGGGTGAAAGATGAGCGATAGCGAAAAATTTATCTCCCGTCTCGTCAAGGCTGGGCACATCGTGCTTGAGCCTCGCGGCGAGTTGCCGCTTCGCGACCTGCCGAACATCCACGGATACAGATTCGTCGGCGTCCGCTTGGACGGTTCGAGCGAACCGTGCCGCGTCGTGAAATGCGAGGACGGATTGCATCGAATCGAGGGCGGCAAGTGGCACGAATTGCGGGCATGGAGGGAACTTAGACCAGTTTAGTCGTCAGACTAAATTCAGCGGTGCGGAGTCCAGTTATCCGGAATCTCCGGATAACTGGACGGCGACCTTTTTTCTTTGGAGCCACTCGT